>ERZ894191.2-NODE-2-length-295833-cov-14.876674_pt1 | contig 295833 bp, 242 predicted proteins | sample MGYA00380282_ERZ894191 | MGnify/ENA primary metagenome ERZ894191 (study PRJEB32331, sample SAMN06328485) | human gut metagenome | biome: human gut microbiome; feature: stool | host: Homo sapiens | collected 2013-02-21 ...
TATGATACGTTTGCTTGTTATTATGGATAATGCCGGTTGTTTCGGTGATTAAAAAACTATTGAAATATTTTCCTTTTGTGATATAATAAAACAAAAGGGAGGTTATGAATATGAAGAAATATATAGCAGGTATTGCAACAGGTGTGATTTTATCATGCTCGGTAGCTTTGGCAGTAAATTATACTGCGACAGAGAATACGTTTCCTATTCAATTAAACGGCGAAAACGTTAATGTAGAGGGATATAATATTGACGGCAGTACATATTTTAAACTTCGTGATATAGCTGATACGGTAGGCGGTTTCAATGTTGATTTTAACAACAATACTATTCAGCTTTCAAAAGACGGATATGTATATGAAACAAAACCGAGTAAAAATGATTTTGTTTTAGACGATAATGCAAAATCGTTTCTTGCGAAGCAAGGTTATGTGATACCGTATTTTACTCAGAACGATTTAAAAAGTGAAGATTTTGTAAAGAGCTTTATCTTCTATTATTACACAGAGGGTTATGGCGCGGATATGTCCACTCAATATAAAAACGGATATTTTGAATGGTCTGAAAATTCCGTAAGAGATACTTATAAATCGCTTTTCGGAGTAGATATGCCTGAATATCATCCGACCGATAACAGCAGTGTTTTATATGAAAACGGTAATTATAAAATCAGTGTTTCAAATCGTGGAGATGGCAGATATGAATTTATAAGTGCCGAGAATGTCAATGACGGAATGAATGTAATGTTTAAAGAAACCGATTCAACAGGAACAGACTTCGGAACAGTTACATTCCACCTTGTTCCGGCAGATAACTCAAACGGATATATAATAACCCAAAAAACAAATTAATTTTAACTATGGCTTAAAAAGTACATCGGATACGGTGTACTTTTTTTGTACGCAAAAATGGAGGTATATATGGGTGTAATTGATAATGCAGTTCAATGGGCGACAGATATTGCAAATGACGACAGTCATTGGTACAGTCAAGACGTGAGATGGGGACCGCATTATGATTGTTCTTCTTTTGTTATAACGGCATATCAAAATGCAGGAGTACCTGTAAAAGATAATGGTGCTACATATACGGGGGATATGTATAACGTTTTTATTTCGTGTGGATTTAAAGACGTAACCTCGTCCTGTAATCTGTCAAACGGAGCGGGTATGTTAGAAGGTGATGTGCTTTTAAATAAAGCAGACCATACCGCTTTGGTACAGACAGACGGCGGAACAACCGTTGAGGCAAGAGGAACATCATTCGGTATTGTTACCAACGTGCCTTACAGAAATTATCCGTGGGATTGTGTACTCAGATATACCAAAGACGGAGGCGGTTATATTGCAAACTGGGTTGAGAGAGAAATACCGAACATCGGAAAGTCGCTCGCAACTAAATCATATATGGCATACCAAACATATACGAACAGTCAAGCAAGCGGATATAAATACTTGTGGGGCAGTGACAGCAGTACGTCAAACGGCGGATTGCGAAAGTACAAAGATTTTATTTGTATGGCACTCGGTTCGTATTACGGACCGGACGGCACGTTTGTTAAGATTGAATTTGACGACGGTAAAGTGATATACGCAGTCAAAGGTGACGAAAAGAAAGATAGCGAAACCGACAGCCGACATATGTATCACACAGGCAGTGACGCAAATATGACGGAGTTTATCATTGACGGAAATGTTGTGACAGGTAATGAAAAATTCACATCTGCATTAGAGGCGGAGGGGATTAACCGCTCTGCCCGTGTTGTGAGAATTTGGACAAGCGACACAGAGCCAACATACGGAAGTACAGGAAGTACATCCGGTGAAAAAGAATATCATTTTGCGGATACCAACGAAAAAATACCTATCCACAATTCGATTTTCAAACAAGCACCTATGCTGTTAGACGGTGCTTTGAAAGTAGTGGTAAATGATACAGACGTATCAAAGCATATAGGAGATATATCGTGGACAAATACAAAAAATACACTTGCGACAACGATGTCTTTCAGCACTCCGAAACCTAAAGAAATGAAGTATATGAATATATACATACCCAAAATGGGTGATATTATGAGGTACAGCGGAGGAGATAAAGAAGATTTCAGAGGTGTAATAATCGAGGTTGACGACGGAGCAATGTACGAAAATAAATACACTGCCGTTGATGTGGGGTGGTATCTGAACAAGACCACCGACACATATCAGTTTACATCTATGAGAGCCGACGACTGCATAAAGAAAATATGCAACGATTTATACATTCCGATTGTGCTTATTCCCGAATTGAGTACGCTTATAACTCAAATATATATCGACAAGCCCGTATCGGACGTTATCAAGGATATTCTTGATAAGTGCGGAAACGGGTATAACTTTGACTTTGTACCCGACGGTATGCGTATATATTTGTGCAATGATAAGGTGGTCGAGCCGAAGTTTAGAATATCGCCGAATACCGAACTCAAAAACTCAGTACAGTATATGGGTAATATTGAGCATAAAGGCAGTATTGAGAATATGAAGAACAGTGTTAAGGTGATAACAGATACGGACGTTATGACTACTCTGAAAGCCGAGGAGAGTATATCAAAATACGGCTTTCTGCAAGAAGTGGTAAAAATGAATGACGGAGATAATGCGTCGGACTTGGCAAAGAAAAATCTTGGCGAGCTGAATAAGGAAGATGAAACGTATTCCGGTGAAATAATAGAGGAGCTGACAAGCTATACGCGAGCCGGAAGTACGATAGAAAAAGACGGTGTTAAATATGTGATTACAAGCAGTCAGCACAGTATAAAAAACGGTGTTCACTACAATAAAATTGATATGGAGAGATTAGTATGAAAAACGGAGTCGAAACACTTGCAAAGATGTTTAAGGACCGTGAAAACGCAACGAGTGATTTTGTCGTATTCGGTAAAATAATTGAGCTACCGAACCTTAAAATACAATTCACCTCTAAAATAATTCTGACTAAGGACCATATAAAAAGTCTTATTGATTTATACAAACAGGATATTGACGGACGATATGTTTATAAAGGCAGAGAAGTTGCAATGATTCCGTACAGAGGCAATAACAGATATTTGGTGTTGGGGGTGACGGAGAATGGCTGATTATACAAAAACAGAACCTGCATTCGATTTTCAAAAGGGCGATTTTGTTATTATAAACGGTCGCCCGAAAATGACGGTCGGCAGAGAACGTATAAAAAATTGGGCGCAAAAAATACTCAATACGCAAAAGGGCAGATATAAAATTTATAACGGTACAGGATACGGTATAAATATAGAAGATACTTTTGTCGGAAAGAATTACAATCGTGACTACATCCGTTCGGAAGTCAAGCGCGAGATAACCGAAATATTGACCGCAAATGAAGATATAGTGAGTATTGATAACTTTAATATGGAAGTAGACGGCTCACTGCTTACAGTATCTTTTACCGTAAACAGCGTGTACGGCGATATAAATGACGTTAAGGGGGCGATATAATGGCTGAAACTATTGATACAATACTTGAACGTATGCTTTTGCATATACCGTCAAGATATGATACGTCGTCGGGAACATATACATACGATATAGAAAAATCAACGGCAACGGAGTTTGAGAATGTTTATGATATTATATCATCTCTTGACTCCTATTTTTATGCGTCAACCGCTACGGGTAAGTATCTTGATATGCGTGTAGGTGAGTTTGGATTGGAACGCAAAGAGGCAAGCTATGCAACAGGCTGTGTGACTGTAAGCGGTAACGTCGGAGCAAAAGTGTCTGTCGGTGAAAAGGTGGCGGCAGGTAATGTTATATTTAATATAACCGAAAATGCGATTATACCAAACAGCGGAAGTGTAACGGTACGAATTGTGTGTGACAGCGCCGGAGTAAAAGGCAATGTTGAAAAAGGGAAAATAAACAGATTTCCGGTTACGATTCAAGGACTTATATCCGTAACAAATGAAATTTCAACCACAGGAGGCAGTGACAAAGAAAGTGATGTTGAACTGCGAAAGCGTTTTACCGAATATGTTTCGCATCCTATAACAAGCGGAAATAAGTGGCAGTATATCTCTTGGGCAAAATCAGTTGACGGAGTGGGTGACGCAAAATGCTTGCCGTTGTGGAACGGAGCAGGAACGGTTAAAGTGATAATCGTTGACAGTGAAAAACAACTTGCCGGAAGTGAGCTTATAAATAAGGTACAGAGTTATATAGATGAACAATGCCCGATAGGTGCAGATGTGACCGTTACCACTGCAACGGCAGTAAGTATAAATGTTACGTTTTCGGCAGATGTGGACGAAAGCACGATTGAAAGTATTAAATCGAATATCAGAAGTTATTTGCGTGATGTGTCTTTTGCAAACGGATATGTGTCATATGCAAAAATAGGTCAAACCATATTGAATACAGACGGTGTTGATGATTATTCAAATTTGAAAATCAATTCAAAAACAGAAAATATCGCAATATCCGAAACTGAAATTGCTGTTCTTGGGGGTGTTGCCGTTGGCTGATGTAGGACAGAATTTACCGTCGTACTATAAAAAGTCACGGTATATAAAAGCATTAAATACACCCGTCAATGCGGAATTTGAACGTTTGTATGAGTTGATAGAAATGTTTATGAAAAACAGATTTATTGACAGTGCCGATGAAGATGCCGTAAGAGAATATGAAAAAAGTTTGGGTATATCAGAAATTGCCGATACCATTGAAGTGAGAAAAAGTCTTATCAAAACAAGACTGCGCGGAACACAGACTTCGACAAGGGCAAATCTGAAAGCGGTGATTGAGAGTTACAGCATTTTGGCGGATATTTCCGAAGATATTCCGAATTATAGCTTTACGGTGATTTTTCATCAACCGAATGTGCCTGAAAGTGTGATTAAGAATATTATCGAGGATCTGAAACCCGCTCATCTGTCTGTAACATATTCGTATGAATATACAGGGACATTTGAATTTGCTGAAAGTGAAAATGAATATAATATCGGAGTCGGATTTGCCGATGGCAATGGTCATGGCGGATATTTGGGAAATATTTAAGGAGGGAATTGTATGAATTTTAATAATAAATTGCCCGAGTGGAAGAATAGCGGTACAGAACCGAGTGACAGTCTAAAAAACGACGGATTTAAAGCCGGATATAAACCGTCGGCAAATGTTTTTAATTGGTTTTGGAGTTTGGTAAGTAAGTGCATTACTGAAATTCAGTCAAAACTGTCAAATGAAGAAACCGCAAGAACAGAGGCGGATAAGAATTTGCAACAACCGACATTTACAGAGGCAAGCACACGAGTTAATATAACTTCCGGTGAAACGCTGAGTACATTGTTCGGCAAAATAAAAAAGTTTTTTACTGACCTAAAAACAGTGGCGTTTACGGGGTCATACACAGACCTATCCAACAAGCCTACATCAATGCAAAATCCCAATTCACTTACATTGACAATGAATGGTTTATCATCAAGCTATAACGGTTCGGCAACGGCAAGCAAGTCGTGGTATGCACCAACATCAGCCGGAACTTCGGGTTATGAAATGGTTAGCAACGGCAGCGGTGCTCCTGTTTGGAAACCGCCGTCATATGCGGTATGCTCAACATCGGGAAACACCGCCGTGAAAACGGTGTCTATAAGCAATTTTAAATTGACGACAGGAGTAAGGGTGCTTGTAAAGTTTACTTATGAGCATACTTCTTCAACGGCAGCTACATTAAATGTCAATTCAACAGGCGCAAAAAATATTGTCGTGCATTGTGGCACGGATAATATTTTTGTTAAAGATTATTTTTCATGGCTTGCAGGTGAAACTGTGGAGTTAGTGTATGACGGTAGTTATTGGGTTGCGATTGCATCCGATATGCGTTTTATTACCGGTGCACAGTCTGCCACCGTGGTTATAGGCACTACTAAAACACAGGGCTTTTGCGACTTCAGATGCGACGGAACGAATGACGCTGAATGTTTTAATAAAGCAATTAGACGCATAAAAACTATTTTGAGCAGAAATCCGCCGAAAGAGGGTTCTATGATGTGGCGATATGGAGGAACAATCCTTGTTAAGACGGGAGTATATAATATTAATTCTACCATAAGCATAGGTCAGTCCATAACAAAAGATATTTTTACATTTAAAGGGGAAGGCCCTTTTTCTACATGGATACAAACAAAAGACCTACAATGTTTTATGAAGAATTTTAATAGTCTTTGCTTTAAAGATTTGTATTTAACCTGCGATGGATTAAATGAAGGCCCATACTTTGACAGTGGAGATAATTTAACTTTTGAGAATTGTTATATTTCTGTCATAAATTCAACCTCTAATGTGGGTGTGTTTGCGGATTTAAATACACAATATACAGGAGAAGACCCCGGAGGGGGTTCGTCAGGAGAATTGCAACAAGGGTGCTTTGTACTAAGAGGAAGCACTATGACTATAAAAACATTAAGTACATCATCAAATTGTTTTTCCGGAATTAATTGCGGAGTACTTAAAGTGGATGATAGTGAAATTAATTTGTTCAATAATAGTAACAGCACTTCTTTCGAGTTGAATTTTGCATATTTAGCAATGACGGGATATATATCAAATAGTATTATACATTGTAGCGGAAAAAGCAGCATAGTTAATTCGGGAGCTATAAATATTACGGGTAATGTGATTTATTTACACTCAAGCAATTCGAGGATATATCACTACAATACAAGCATTACAGAAGTAGGCGGAGTATTTAATGCAAATACTGTGTATTGTGCGTATTATGTATATTTGCGCTGTGCAACGATAACCGGTAATAAATTTTTGAAATTGAACGAGTATCAGTCAAATTCCGTTGCGTGCTACTTATATAATCCATGCTCTGCAAGTATTACCGGTAATTTCTTTCATGGCGGAGCAAGCGGAACGTGGTATATTGACGCTGCTTCAAAAGGAAGCTTGAATGTTCTGTGCAATAACTATAAAGGAACGCTGGCTGTACGAAATACAGTCACTCAAAACAACGCGTATAATTTAAGTGTAAATTATTAAAGAGAGGTATAGTATGGATATACGATTATTTTATGTTACGGAAGACAGGTCAATCGGCATTAACAAGTATTGCATTGTTGTTAGGCACTACGATTCTTTAAAAAAGGATAGTTATACTGATGTTGACTACTACTTAAACGAAGAAGCGGCATATGAACTTGAGAACAACGTCATTCCAAAACATCAGCTACTTGAAAAAATATCAAAGACAATTATTGATGTTTCAAATTATGCTTGGGCGGAGGGGATTAAACTTCGTACAAGCGACGAGAACAAAGAAATCCTTGAAATAGTAAATTACGGCAGTATCGAGGCTTACAAGGCTTCCTTGCCGGAGGCTACGGATGATTTCAAAATTGATACCGATTACAGATTATCAAAATTAGAATTGGGAATATAGGAGGGATTTATCATGACATACGGATATTGTAAAAAAATAATTGCAAGCGGTAGATATGATAAGAATTCGATGAAGGATAAACTTGACGTGTTTCTTCTTGCAGAACGTATTACCGATGATGAATACAAAGAATTAATGCAAATGATGGAGGGTTAATTTATGGATAAGATTTTTAATTGGACAAGTACGGTTATTGGAATTGTGGGCGGATTTTTCGCCGCAATATTCGGTCAATGGGATAGTATTCTGTGGGCGCTGTTGGTGATAATGGTGCTGGATTATCTGACAGGCATTATCAAGGCAATCTACACAAAAACAATGTCGAGTGAGATTGGTTTTAAAGGACTGCTCAAAAAGATTACTATATTAATTATAGTAGCGTTATCAAACGTCCTGCAACAGATTACGGGCGATAACGTCGCAATACGTGAGATTGTGATTATGTTCTACATAGCAAATGAGGGTATAAGTGTGTTGGAAAATGTGGCGGTGATTTACCCGCGAATGCCACAAAAGTTAAAAGATATATTGTTGCAATTACGTGGCGAAGATGATACGGAGGAATAAGTATGGATATTCAAATCAAACAGGGTCCGCAGTGCCACACGTCTAATTGCTACACATACAGGAATGGCGATATTAAATATATCGTCATTCATTTTACGTCAAATAACGGCGATACGGCATTGAACAACTGCAATTATTTCAGTGGTGCAAATCGTGGTGCGTCTGCACATTATTTTATCGGTGATGACGGTATATATCAATCTGTACCCGATAATTGGGCGGCGTGGGCTGTCGGCGGTACAAAAATTTACAAACACCCGTATTGTAGGAATATGAACAGTATTTCGATTGAAATGTGCAGTCGTATCGGTGCGGACGGTAAATACTATATTCGTGACGGGATTGTGGAACAGACGATTAAATTGACAAGATATTTAATGAATAAATACAATGTTCCGGTACAGAATGTACTGCGTCATTATGACGTGTGGGACAAACAATGCCCGGAGCCGTTTGTGCGTAAACCGGAGCTATGGGATAATTTTAAGAAAAGATTAACAGGAAGTGAGGATTTAACTATGGAGCAGTACAATGAATTAAAAGATTTAATTAATGCACAAGCGGCAAAAATAGCTGATTTACAAGATGTCAACAGACAGTTGGTCGCTGTAGTACAAACAACAATGATTTACGATTATGTGGACGACAATATGCCCGATTGGGCAAGAAAAGCCGTGCAAGCGGCTATGGATTATGGTGCGGTACAAGGTGATGAAAACGGTCGTCTTGGACTGTCTTATAAAGACTTAAGGGCAATCTGTAGGGAATACCGCTGCGGATTGTATGAAAAATTATTAGAGTAGAATAATATATACAGTGAATGATTCTAAAATATATTATGGTTTACTCGTGGGTAAAGAATATTGACAAAAGTAATAAAATGTGCTACAATATAATTGACCTATGAGGTAAACAGGGGGTGTCATCACTGGAAATTAACTATAGGACAAAAAAGTTGGAAAAAACATGTGAAAATTACAAAACAGCTGTGTGTAGTTACGGAAGAGATATGGCAAGTAAGATTGCGCAAAGAATTGGCGAAATTAGAGCAATAGATGCAGTAGAATACCTTGTAAAATGTGAAATAGGAAGATGCCATCCATTAAACGGAAATAGACAAGGTGAGTATGCTATGGATTTAGTTCATCCATATAGGTTGATTTTTACTGTAGAAAATGGAACTGTACAAATTGCAACGATAATGGAAATCAAAGATTATCATTAGCAAGGTGTAATAAAAGGAGGTAGTAACATGATTTGTAGTAAAAATTTTATAGCTATTCCCCCAGGTGAAACTATACGTGAGCAATTAGAAAATAGAGGAATGACACAAAAAGAATTTGCTCAAAGAATGGATATGTCTGAAAAGCATATTAGCAATTTAATTAATGGTAAAGTAGAACTTACCATAGAAATGGCTTTAAGGTTAGAAGCTGTTTTTGGTATCCCAGCAAGTTTTTGGAGTAATTTAGAAAGAATCTATCGTGAAAAATTAGTAAGAGTTGAACATGAATTGGCTTTAGAAAACGACGAAGAAATAACGAAGAAATTTCCATATTCTAAGATGGCGCAGTTGGAATGGGTACCAAAGGCTCGAACAATAGAAGAAAAAACAAAAGCTTTGAGAAATTTTTTTGAGGTCGCAAAGCTAAATATATTAGATGATTTATCTATACCAGGAATAGCTTATAGGACTAATGGGGAAAATTCAACAAGTGATTATGCTTTGGCAGCTTGGTCACAAAAAGCAAAAATAGAAGCAAGAAAAATAGAAACAGACTCTATAAATATAAAAAAATTAGAAAACTCGGTGGAGGCAATTAGACAAATGACAATACTAAAACCAGATGTTTTTTGTGGGAGACTGAGATCGCTATTAGCTTCATGTGGAATTGCAATAGTTTTTTTGCCTCATATAGGTGGTTCTTTTTTGCATGGGGCATCGTTCGTGGATAATAAACATATTGTATTAGGGTTAACTGTAAGAGGAAAAGATGCGGATAAGTTTTGGTTCAGCTTATTTCATGAAGTGTACCATATTATTGAAGGACATATAAATACACAAGGAAGAACAAGTGTGGAAGAAGAAAAAGCTGCAGATATTTTTGCAAGAGATATACTCATTCCACCAAATAAATTTGCCGATTTTATAAACGCAAATAGATTTTATAAAAATGATATTATTCACTTTGCAAAAGAAATCGGTGTGGATCCTGGAATTGTAGTTGGTAGATTACAAAAAGAAAACTATATAAAGTATAGTTATTTTAATGATTTAAAAACACATTACGCAATTCAGTAAATTCTCATTGATGAATTTTATAATTGAAAATAAGGGTGGCAAATAGCCGCCCTTATTTTTTTACTTGCGATTTACAATTCATTTACAAAATATAAAACAATATTGTAATTTAGTGACATATGTTGTATTATATAACATAGGGGGAGAAAGGACTAAGATATAACTATGTATACAATTACGCAAGACAAAAAGAATATTGATGGAGCGGTAAAGACCACATACGGCATTAAATGTGACGAAGTGTCTGTCAAAGATGTGTCGCCGAATAAGGAAGAAGTGACGGAGCTGATAGACAGGCTGGACCAGTACGGATTGTCATCATGCTATTTGCATGATGTGATTGATGATTTTATTCAAGAATAACCTATACAAATTAAGAAAGAACATAGGCAAAATGCTTATGTTCTTTTTGGTTGGGTATCTTGTTGTTATCTATACAGCTATGGCAAGCCCGAGATGAGGGTCTTTTAGGGCGGAGGTGAAAGTTGCTAGGCCTTCGGGGAAGTTATGTATGCCGATTGCGAGGGCAGTCATAAATCCCATACGTTTTAGGGAAATCGAGCGGGTTTCGTTTTCGGTCAGATTACCTATATCACCATCTGTTGACGGCACAAAGTAGTCTATAAGTCCGATAAGAAGTATTCCGACAAAGAATGATACTACCGCAATATAATATCCCACAGTGTCATTTGTAGCTGATGCGATATATGTGCGTGACTTCTGAAAAATTTCAATCATTGAAACGTATATCATTACTCCGGCTGAAAATCCGAGCGAGCCGGCGAGAAACTTTGTATTTGTGGTTTTTGCAAACAATGCTATTATACTGCCGATTCCAGTTGCAAGTCCTGCCATAACCGTCAGCGACAGTGCGAACAGTACATTTGTTTCCACTAAAATCATCTCCTTAAAAGTTCTTATGGTATAATACGTTGCACGAAATTTTTTTGTTACTTAAATTAATTGTTGCCAATTTCAAAAAAAGGGTATATAATTAGTTGAAAATACTTATATAGAATAGATAAGGAAATGATTTATGTTAGAGATTACTTCTTCATCAAACAATAAATGTAAATATGTAAAATCACTGTCGCAGAAAAAATCAAGGCAGAAATACGGTGAGTATACAATAGAAGGAATAAAATCGGTATCGGACGCATTAAATTCCGAAAGGGAGATAGCGGCACTATATGTATCGGACAGTTTTTTTGAAAACGAAAAATTCAAATATCCGAAAGATATTTCATTATACAAGGTACAAGACGACGTATTTATGAAAATGTGCGATACAAAAGCACCGCAGGGCATACTTGCGGTTGTGAAAATTGAAGATGAAACCTATTTTACACCCGACACGGAAAAATCGTACATATATTGCGACTGTATAAATGACCCGGGTAATCTCGGAACGATAATCAGAACGGCTGATGCGGCAGGATTTGACGGAGTGTTGTTGTCGGATGGGTGCGTTGATTTATACAGTCCGAAAACTGTGCGTTCAAGTATGGGTTCGTTTTTCAATATGAGAGTTGTGACAGGTGTGTCATATGAAAAACTCAGCGAATACAAAAACAGCGGTTTTCAGCTTATCGGCGGTGCACTTGGTGACAATACAATAGATTACCGCAGTGCGAATATGAAAAAACCTACTATTATAATAGTAGGAAACGAGGCAAACGGAATATCGGAAGATGTTCAGAAAATGTGTCAATGCGTTAAAATTCCGATTTTGGGAAAAGCCGAATCGCTAAATGCGGGAGTTGCGGCGGCAATATTAATGTACGAACTTGTTCGCCAAAGGTCTTGACAATTTTTGAGATTTGTAGTAATGTAACAGATGTATTTTAGGTGGTGGATTGATGGAACATATACTTTATTGGTTATGGCTTACAACTAAATACGGTGTTACGCCATCAAAAATTAAAGTACTTTTAGAGTATTTTAAAACTGTTGAAGAAATATATTTTTCAAAAAACTTCAATAATATATACGGTTTGAGTGATAAAATAAAATCAAGTCTTGCAGACAAGGATTTATCCAAAGCAGAAAAAATACTTGAACAAACCGCAAAATTAAATCAGAAAATATTGGTTTACGACAGTGAAAGCTATCCGCAAATATTAAAGAATATATCAAGTCCGCCGTATGTCTTGTATGTACAGGGCAAGGTGTTGGAGCTTGATAAGGTGCTTACAATAGGCGTTGTGGGTACACGAAATTCGTCGGAATACGGACGTGTTGTGACGGACAGGATATGTCGCGAATTGGCACAATACGGTGCGGTGACTGTCGGCGGACTGGCAAGAGGTATTGATACGGTCGGTGCGTGGGCAACACTTGATGTCGGCGGAGTGGCAGTCGGTGTTGTCGGAAGCGGACTTGATATAGTGTATCCGTCGGAAAATGTTGAACTTGTCAAAGCAATTACCGAAAAAGGTTGTATAATATCAGAATACGCACCCGGTACACCGCCTGTAAGAAATCATTTTCCTGCAAGGAACAGAATTATAGCGGGACTGTCACGCGGAATACTCGTAACGGAAGCACCGGAAAAGAGCGGCGCGCTTATAACAGCAAAATATGCACTTGAAAATGACAGAGATGTATTTGCGGTACCGAGAAATATTACAGATACAAATTCCTTGGGAACGAACAAAATCATTCAACAGGGTGCAAAACTGATAAACGGCGCAGCGGATATAATAAGCGAATATCCGTATGCCGAAAAAGTTATACCTAAAAAGGTAAAAAGTGAGCCGATACAAAAAATTGTTGATGACAGTAAATACAGCAAACTAAATGAATTTGAAAAACAGATAATAGATATATTAAAGAAAAGCGATATGCAGATAGATGAACTTTCAAGGGAACTGAAAAGAAACGTAAGCGAAATAAATACAAAGCTTATAATGCTTGAAGTCAAGGGATTGGTTAAGAAACTTCCCGGAAGTAAATATCAACTGAAATTATAGATACGGAGGAAATTATATGGCAACGAAAAAGCTGTTAATAGTGGAGTCACCGGCGAAAGCGGGGACAATAAAAAAATATCTTGGCAAGGACTATACAGTTATGGCGTCTATGGGGCATATAATCGACCTTCCGAAAAGTCAAATGGGTATAGACTTTGAAAATGATTACACACCGAAATATATAACAATACGCGGTAAAGGACAGCTGCTTACACAACTGAAAAAAGAGGCTAAAAAAGCAGATGTAGTTTATCTCGCAACTGACCCGGACCGCGAGGGTGAGGCAATAAGCTGGCATTTGGCGGAGGCACTTAAAATAGACCCTGAGTCAAATTGCCGTGTAACGTTTAACGAAATTACAAAAACAGCCGTTAAGGCGGCAATAAAACAGCCGAGAAAGATTGATATGGACCTTGTTGACGCACAACAGGCAAGACGTGTGCTTGACAGAATTGTGGGTTATACAATCAGTCCTATTCTTTGGGAAAAGGTTAAAAGAGGACTTAGTGCCGGTCGTGTACAGTCTGTTGCGACAAAGCTTATATGTGACAGGGAAGAAGAAATCGAAAACTTTACTCCTCAGGAATATTGGTCAATCGAAACGGTTTTGCATGATCCGAAAAGTAAAAAGGATTTTAATGCAAAATATTACGGTGAAAAGGGCAAAGAAGTAAAGCTAAACAATGCCGAAGAAACAAAGAAAGTTTCGGACGCAATAGCAAATGCCGATTTTGTTATAGAAAAGGTTAAAAGAGGTCAGCAAAAGCGTAATCCTCAACCGCCGTTTACGACAAGTACTCTGCAGCAGGACGCGTCAAGAAAGTATAATTTCCAAGCGGCAAAAACAATGCAGATTGCACAAACTCTTTACGAAGGTATTAACCTTGGCGGAAAGATAGGAACAATAGGTCTTATAACGTATATGAGAACAGATTCGCTAAGAATTGCCGACGACGCACAGAAAGAGGCGGTTGCATATTTGACTGAAAATTACGGAAGCGAATATGTAAAGGCAAAGCAATACAAGACAAAAAAGAATGCACAGGACGCCCATGAGGCTATCAGACCGACTTCAATAAACATAAAGCCGATTGATATTAAGGATAAACTTACAAACGACCAATACAGACTTTATAAGCTTATTTGGGAACGGTTTGCCGCAAGTCAGATGACAAGTGCGGTATATGACACAATGCAGGTAACTATTGACGCAAACGGTCATACATTTAAGGCGAGCGGTTCAAACATAAAGTTTAAGGGCTATATGACGGTGTACGTTGAGTCAACGGACAACAAGGAAAAGAAAGAAAAAATGCTTCCTAACCTTGAAGAAAATCAAACCGTTGCACTTAAAAGTTCGGAGGAAAAGCAACACTTTACTCAACCTCCCGCAAGATATTCGGACGCTACGCTTATCAAGGAGCTTGAAGAAAACGGCATAGGCAGACCGTCAACGTACGCACCGACTATTTCAACAATCGTGTCAAGAGGATATGTCGTAAGAAGTAAGAAACAGCTTGTTCCGACTGAGCTTGGATTTGTTACGTCGGAAATTATGAAAAATAACTTTTCGGATATTGTGGACGTTGAATTTACGGCTGATATGGAAAAAGAGCTTGACAGTGTTGAAGAAGGCGAATTGAATTGGAAAAAGCTGATTAACGATTTTTATCCGTCATTTAAGGATACACTTGAAAAGGCACAGAAGAACATCGAAAAAATTCAGATTAAAGACGAAGAATCGGATGTCGTATGTGAAAAGTGCGGAAGAAAAATGGTGTACAAGCTGAGTAAATTCGGTAAATTCTTGGCTTGTCCGGGTTATCCCGAATGTAAAAATACAAAGGCTATCCGTGAAGAAACAGGTGCGAAATGCCCTAAGTGCGGCGGTGAAATACTTGTTAAAAAGTCAAGGAGAGGTAAGGTTTACTACGGTTGTGAACATTCGCCGAAGTGTGACTTTATGGTATGGGATATGCCTGTTAAGGACGAGGCTTGTCCGCAGTGCGGCGGCTTGCTCCTTAAAAAGCAAGGCAGAAACGGTAAGATTTTCTGCTATAATGAAGATTGCAAATATGAGAGAAAGTTAAAGGACGAAAAGAAGTGAAAGTAAAAGTTATAGGAGCCGGACTTGCCGGTTGTGAGGCGGTATGGCAGCTTGTAAAGCAGGGAATTGACGTTGACCTTTACGAAATGAAACCGGTAAAGTATTCACCGGCACATTCAAATGAAAATTTTGCGGAACTTGTTTGTTCAAACTCTTTGAAGGCTGACAGAATTGAAAATGCGTGCGGTCTTTTAAAAGAAGAAATGCGTATGTTTGATTCGGTTATGATGGAGGCGGCTGATATAAGCCGTGTACCCGCGGGCGGTGCTTTGGCGGTTGACAGAGATGTTTTTGCAAAGCATATAACGGAAAAAATTAAAAATCATCCGAGTGTAACCGTATTTAATGAAGAAGTTACGGAAATCAATCCTGATGAATATACAATAATCGCAACAGGTCCGCTTACTTCAGACGGACTTGCCGATGAAATAAAGAAAATTACAGGTTCGGACGAATTGTACTTTTATGACGCAGCCGCACCGATTGTGACGGAAGAAAGTATTGACAAAGACAAAGTTTTCAAAGCGGCAAGATACGATAAAGGTACTGCCGATTATATCAACTGTCCGATGACAAAAGAGGAATATACCGCTTTTTATAACGAGCTTATCACGGCTGAAACAGCACCGCTTAAAGAATTTGAAAATCAAAAGGTTTTTGAGGGCTGTATGCCTGTTGAGGTTATGGCAAAAAGAGGTGAACAGACGCTTGTGTTCGGACCGTTAAAGCCTGTCGGTCTTGTCAATCCAAAGACGGGCAAGGACGATGCATATGCGGTTGTTCAGTTAAGACAGGATAATAAAGAGGGTACGCTCTATAACCTTGTCGGTTTTCAGACGAATTTGAAATGGGGAGAGCAAAAACGCGTGTTCTCAATGATTCCGGGACTTGAAAATGCTGAATTTGTGCGTTACGGAGTTATGCACAGAAACACTTATATAAATTCTCCGACGCTTTTAAATAAGTATTATCAAATGGAGAAGTACCCGAAAGTATTTTTTGCGGGACAGATAACGGGTGTCGAAGGTTATGTTGAGTCGGCGTCAAGCGGAATACTTGCCGGATATAATATGGCGGCTATGCTTAACGGAAAAGATATGTTTGAACCGGATTCAAAAACTTGTATCGGTGCATTACCGCTTTATATTTCAAATTCTGCAAATACAAAGTTCCAGCCTATGAATGCGAATTTCGGCATTATAGACGGACTTAACGAAAGAATAAGAAATAAAGCCGAACGCTATAATAAAATAGCAAATCGTGCTTTAGATATAATGAAAGATAAATTGAAAGGTGAGAATGATGATGAGTAAAAAGAAAATTATAGCATTGGCAATGTCAGCCGTTATGGCAGTCGGAATGATTGCAGGCTGCGGAAGTACAAATAATTCAGGCACAGACACAGCACAAACAGAAAGCACAGAAAAGGTAACTCCTACATTTATGTACTTTGTGGCAAATGCGGACGATAACTTTGACGCAACAAACACAATGTACACTGAACTTGAAAACGAATATAAGGACAAAATCAACTTTCAACTTGTAAATGTTGACGAAAATCCTGAGGCACTTGAAAACTTCTCATTGGTAAAAGACCAAACTCCGGCACTTATTATGCTTGATACATCAAACAATATCTCGGCTATTGAATTTAAGTGCAGTGACAAGGATAAACTAAAAACAGACATAGACAATGCACTTGGAAAATAATCGAAAAGATGAGCGATACAACCGTATCGCTCTTTTTTGTATAATAATCTCTGTTTTTTCAAAAGATAGATGAAAAAAGGAGATTGTATAAATGCAGAATATAAGAACAGACTTGGCGGTGGAGGCACACGAACTCAGCAGACGTGAGGCGAAAAATGCAACGGAAATAGACGGTGTTATATCCGATGTGCGTACAGAGGACGGAATAACCATTACGAATATAGAAATAACAAACGAAAACGGAAGTAAGGCACTCGGCAAGGCGATAGGCAATTATATAACGATTGAGTCGCCGAATTTGAAATACAGTATTGATATATACGAAAGGGTATGCACTCTTATTTCGGAGGAAATTCGTAAAATGACCGATATAAAAAGTGACAGCCTTACACTTGTCGTAGGACTCGGAAACCGTGACATAACGCCTGACGCACTCGGTACGGAAGTGGTGTCAAGGCTGTTGGTGACACATCATATAAAACAGAATATGAAAGATTTTTTTGATGATAATATAAGCGGTGTATGTGCGTTGATACCCGGAGTTCTCGGAACAACAGGCATTGAAACTGCTGAGATTATTAAGGCGGTAAGCGAAAAGGTGAAACCGAATCTTATTATCGCCGTTGACGCAATGGCGGCGGCGGATATAAGACGTGTTTCGACCACTGTACAAATATCGGATACAGGTATTCAGCCTGGTGCCGGCGTGGGAAATAACAGAGAATGTCTTAATGAAGAAACGATTGGTGCAAAGGTGATTGCGATAGGTGTACCGACCGTTATAGACGCCGCAACAATATCAAAGGTTGAAATACCAAAAGAGCTTGCACCGCTTATGGTTACGACAAAGGATATTGACCTTGTAATCGAAAGAACGGCTAAAACCGTTGCAAACGGAATTAATCTTGCACTGCACCGAGATATGACATTAAGGGATATAGAAAGCTATGTCTAAGTCTGTAGACAACTCTAAAAATCACATCATAGATGTAATTTTTGAGGATTTTCGATGATTGACATATGGTTTATTTTGGGGTAAAATATATTAAAAACAGTAAAGGAGAAACGGAATGGAAAGTATTAATATAAATTCAAATATAAATCTGTATTATATACCTATAACGAAGTTGAAAACAACTACGATTGACGTATATATTCACAGAGATTTAAACGAAGAAGAATCGTCACTTAACGCACTTTTGCCTTATGTGCTTAAAAGAGGCTGCAGACTTTGCAGTGACAGTGAGGCAATTTCAAAATATCTTGAAAATCTGTACGGTGCCGGAATAGGTGTCGGAGTTCTAAAACGCGGTGACGACCATATTTTGCACGTTGCATTTGAAACAATTTCCGATAAATATGCACCGAACGGTGAAAAACTTTGTGACAGTGTTATTGAACTTATGCTTTCAATAATGTTTGAATCAACTTCATTCAGCGATGAAATTGTCGAACAGGAAAAGAAAAACGCAAAAGACAGAATAATGGCGATGATGAACGATAAGCGTCAGTATGCTGTAGAACGCTGTATCGAAACAATGTTTGAGGGTGAAAATTATGCAATTTCAAAACTCGGTACACAAGAGGGTATTGATAAAATAACTGCCGACAATTTGAAAAAGCATTATGAGAATATTATCACATCATCTGTTATTGATGTTTATATATGCGGTGATGCGGACGCAAATGCACTTGCCGAAAAGATAAGGAAGTACACAGGCAAAATTGCGTTTAAGAATGCGGATATTCCTAAGACGGAAATATATGTTCCGAAGAACGAAGTTAAAAACGTTACTGATAAAATGGACGTTGTACAAGGCAAACTTTGTATGGGATTTTCAACAGGCATAAAGCCTACAGACAGCGATTATCCCGCATTGATGGTTGCAAACAGTATATTCGGCGGCGGCGCTCACTCGAAGTTGTTTAACAATGTGCGTGAAAAGCTTAGCTTGTGCTATTATGCTTCGGGCAGTCTTGACAAAAACAAGGGTGCTTTGTTTGTAAATGCAGGTATTGAATTTAAGAATTTCCAAAAGGCATATGATGAAATACTTGTTCAGCTTGAGAATGTTAAAAATGGCGAAATATCACAGCTTGAATATGAGTCAAGCATTAATGCGATTATAAATTCGCTTGAATCATACAAGGACGACCAAGATATGTTGCAGTCATTCTATTTGGGACAGAAAATAGTCGGAACTGATTATGATATAGACACGCTTAAAGAAAAGATAAGCAAGATAACGATGGAGGACGCAGCAAGAGTGTTTAAAAACGTTAAACTTGAAACAGTGTATTTCTTAACGGGAAAGGAGGATGCGTAATGGAATTGCAGTACAGAAAAAATGACAAAACAGGTGAGGAACTGTATTACACAACACATTCTTCAGGACTCGGAATATATATAATTCCTAAAAAAGATTACAGCAAAACGTATGCAATATTTGGTACAAGATACGGCTCTGTCGATTCAAAGTTTGTCGTACCGGGTGAGAGTGAGCTAACGGAAGTGCCTGACGGTATAGCACATTATCTTGAACATAAAATGTTCGACCAGCCTGACGGCAGTAATGTATTTGATAAATTTTCAAAGTACGGCGGCAATGCAAATGCGTTTACATCATTTAATATAACGGCGTATCTGTTCTCGGCAACGTCTAATATCGAAGAAAATATCGAAACGCTTATGGACTATGTTCAAAGTCCGTATTTTACGGAGGAAAGCGTACAAAAGGAACAGGGTATTATCGGACAGGAAATAAGAATGTATGACGACAGCGGAAGCTGGAAGTTGTTCTTTAATTTCTTGAACTGCCTGTACAAGGAACACCCTGTCAAAAAAGAAATTGCAGGTACGGTTGAAAGTATAAGCCATATAACGCCTGAATATTTGTATAAGTGCTACGATACATTTTATAACTTGTCAAATATGTCGATAGTTGTTGTCGGAAATGTTGACCCTGTTAAGATTTCTAAAGTTATTGAAAACGGTGTGAAGAAGAATGAGCCGTTTGAAGAAAAGATTAAAAAGGTATATCCGACAGAGCCTGATGAAGTGGCAAAACAGTACGCAGAACAAAGTTTAAGCGTTGCAATGCCGTTGTTTATGACGGGCTTTAAAGATACAAATAACGGTTTCGGCGGTGACGAGCTTTTAAAGAAAAGTATAGAAACGAATATTATTTTAAAAATGCTTTTCGGAAGAAGTTCAAAGTTTTATAAGAGCCTTTATGAAAAAGGACTTATAAACAACAGATTTTCGCTTGAATACACAATGCAGCCCGATTATGCGTATTCATCAATAGACGGTGAAAGCAGTGACCCTAAGGCAGTGTATGAGGCTGTTATAAACGAAGTTGAAGAAACAAGAAAGAACGGTCTTTCAAAAGAAGATTTTGAGAGAATTAAAAAGGTTGTTTGGGGCGAATATATACGTTCACAGAATGATGTCGAAGATTATGCAGTGACATTTTTACAGATGTTGTTTATGGATATTGATTATTTCAATTTCTACGATGTGTATAAGACAATAACTTTTGAAGATGTTCAAAAACGTTTTGAAGAACATTTCGTCAAAGAACATTCGGCATTGTCTGTGATTAACCCTGTCTAAAAATACCGGCAATACACCTCTTAACGAGGTGTATTTTTTTGTGCATAAAATTAAGTGTTTTTACGAAAACTAACAAACAAGGAGATGATAATATGAATAACAGACTCGGACGGCAGACTGTTGCGCTTGACAATCCGCCGATAATAATAGAAACTGCCTCAATAGTAGGTCAAAAAGAGGGAAAAGGACCGCTTAAAAGTACATTTGACGTAATACTTGATGACGATACTTTAGGTGAAAAGTCGTGGGAAAAATCAGAGAGTATGCTCCAAAAAAAGACCGCACTTTTGGCACTTGAAAAAGCAAAGTTACAACAAAGCGATATAGATTATATTCTTGCAGGTGATTTGTTAAATCAGTGCGTGGGTGCACATTACAGCGTCAGAGATTTTGATATACCGTTTTTGGGATTGTACGGTGCGTGTTCAACTATGACTGAGAGTATGTCAATCGGAAGTATGATTGTCAGTGCCGGATTTGCGGATTATGCAATGTGCCTTACTTCAAGCCATTTTTGTTCGTCGGAAATTCAGTTCAGAAATCCGCTTGAATACGGCGGTCAGCGTACACCGTCGGCACAATGGACCGTTACGGGCGCAGGGTGTGCGATATTGTCATCAAAGGGAACAGGTCCGAAAATAACGCACGTCACAACGGGAAAAGTAATAGACAAAGGCGTAACGGATATAAGCAATATGGGTGCGGCTATGGCACCGGCGGCGATTGATACGCTTATCGCACATTTTAACGACACACACAGAACTCCCGATTATTACGATATGATACTTACGGGTGATTTGGGTGTTGTCGGCTCGGACATTCTTGTAGAGCTAATGCTGAAAGAAGGCATTGACATACGAACAAAGCATAAGGACTGCGGTAAAATGATTTTCGATATTGAGGAACAGGACGTTCACGCAGGCGGCAGCGGTTGCGGTTGCTGCGGCAGTGTTTTTTGCGGATATGTGTACAGAGAACTTAAAAGACATAATCTAAGTAAGGTGCTTGTTATGGCGACCGGTGCGTTGATGAATCCTATGATTATAGAACAGGGCGAGAGTATTCCGGCAATTGCTCACGCAGTTGCGATAGAAATTTAGGAGGGAGAAAAATGGACTATTTAAAGGCGTTTATAGTAGGCGGTCTTATATGTGCGGTTGGTCAGATTTTGATAGATAAAACAAAATTGACTCCGGCAAGAATTTTGGTTACGTTTGTTGTGGTCGGTGTATTTTTACAGCTTATAAAAATATATCAGCCGTTGGTTGATTTTGCAGGAGCCGGTGCAACTGTTCCGCTGACCGGTTTTGGATATAATCTTTGCAAAGGCGTGGAAAAAGCCGTTTCGGAAAAAGGCTTTTTGGGAATATTCACAGGCGGTTTAACTGCAGCGTCGGGCGGTATTGCGGCGGCGCTTGTGTTCGGTTTCTTGGTGTCGATTATTTTTAGGTCTAAATCGAAAAAATAGTCTATTCAAATTCATATAATTATGGTATAATACCATATATACTTTATGAATGGAGATAAAATAATGTTTGAAATAAACGGACACACAAAACAGCTTGGAATAATCGGATATCCTGTTGAGCATACGTTTTCACCTAATATGCACAACTTCATATCCGAAACCGTACATAACAACTATGTTTACGGAGCATGGTGCGTAAAACCCGAAGATTTGAAGGACGCAATAGGCGGTATGAGAGCACTCGGAATAAGCGGAATTAACGTCACAGCACCGCATAAAGTTGAAGTTATGAAGTACATAGACGTTGTAACGGACGGTGCAAAAAAGCTTGGCTCCGTAAATACGGTAGTAAACAGGGACGGTAAATTGTACGGCTATAATACAGATGCGGACGGTTTTTGTATGGCACTGGACAAAGCCGGTATTGAAATCGAAAACAGCAGAATACTTATAATAGGTGCAGGCGGTGTGGTGCGTCCTACGCTTATAAGATTAATTGACAATAAGCCGAAAAGCATAACTGTTGTAAACAGAACTAAGAGCAAGGCTAAGACGCTTGCAGAGGATATTTTGAAGAGTACGGGATTTGAGGTTAATACTGAAATAGATAAGCTTGAATTTGATATAGTCATAAATACAACTTCGGCAGGTATGGAACCGCAGGAAAACGTAATGCCGATTGAAAATATTGAAGAAATCAACGATTTGTCATTTATCAACGAAAATACGGCGGCGGTCGATATGATATACAATCCTGACAAAACATTGTTTTTGCAAGAGGCAGAAAAACGCGGTGCAAAAATTCTAAACGGACTTGGTATGCTAATATATCAAGGAATTATTGCATATGAATTATTTACAGACACAAAACTTCCTGACGATATGGGTGAGAGAATCAAAAAGGAGGTTTTCGGAAGATGAATATAGTGCTTACAGGTTTTATGGCTACGGGTAAAACCGAAATAAGCAAGGCTATTTCTGAAATTTCAAAGTATAATCTTGTTGATACGGACGATATGATTGTGGAACAAGAGGGAATTACAATTAACGAAATTTTCGATAAGTGCGGAGAAGAATATTTCAGAAAAACTGAATGTGAAGTTATAAAAAAAGCGGCTGAAAAGAAAAATGTTGTTATCGCAACAGGCGGCGGCGTTGTACTAAATGAACAGAATATAGAAAATCTCAGAAAAACAGGTGTTATTTTTAATCTGTCGCCAGATTTTTCGGTTATACGGGAACGTCTTGAAGAAGCAAGAAAAACAAGACCGCTTTTAAAGCGGGACAGCATTGAAAACATCAAAAAAAGATTTGACGACAGAAAACCGTTTTATGATAACTGCGATTACAAAATCAAGGTTATACACGGCCGTACTCCGCGTTCGTATGCTATGGAAATATTAGAAATTATGGAGAGCAGTCAGGGGGCAGAAAAGCAATGAAAATAACGAGAGAGGCAGATTATGCACTTAGAATTATTGCTATGTTGGCTGATGAAAACAGACAGATAGAGGCAAAAGCGATTGCCGAAAAAAACGATATTCCGTATAGGTTTACTTTAAAAATTTTACGAAAAATCGTTCAAGCCGGAATAATTAAATCGTACAGAGGTGTAAACGGCGGATATGTTTTGAATAAAAAGCCGTCGGAGATAACTCTTAAAGACGTGATTGAAACGATAGACGGCAAAATTGCGATAAATAAATGTATGGAAAATCCCGAGTTGTGCAAAAATAACGGCATATGTAAAGTTCAGCGTAAGCTGTATAAAGTACAAAAAGTTTTGGCAGATGAAATGTCTAAAATAACTTTTCAAGACGTTTTGGAAGGAAAATAATATGTGAGCAGATAAAGCATAGAAATGTTTTGTCTGCTCTGTTTTTGTGTATAACAATGCCGTTTATCACATATTAATGTATTATTCTTACTTGAAAGGTGAGGGGTAGTATGATATTTACAAGAAAACATATTGTGATAGCGGTATTATTTGCGGTTGTGGGTATTGCGATTGGTATAGGTATAAAACATTATGAAACGTTGCAGACCTTTTCAAGTTCCGATATAAAGGTTGTGCTTGACGCCGGACATGGCGCGTATGCGTAATGCTTTAAAGTGCCAAAAATGTCGATTTTAAGCCATTTCTGCACCACCATCGATGCAGGGGAGGGGCGCTAAAATTTAGGTAAAATTACAGAAGAATAGAAGTAAACCGCTTTTGTATGAAAAAGAGCTTGTCCCACGATGGGATGAACCGACCCCAAAAAGTTAGACCAAAAATCTAACTATTGGGAGGTCGGTTTTTTCATGGCAAAATATAGTTTTGAATTTAAAATGGAGGTTGTGCAGGCATATCTAAATGCTGAAGGTGGGTATAGATATTTAGCAAGTAAATATAACATTCCTGCAAAGAGGAGAATTGAAGAATGGGTACACGCATACAGAGAATTTGGTGAAGAAGGGTTAATGCGTTCGAGACAAAATAAGAAATATACTTTTCAATTTAAGCTTTCTATGGTAGAATTGTATCTATCAAGTGAGGTCTCATATCAGGAATTAGCACTATCACAAGGAATTAGTAATCCATCATTGATTGTAAAATGGGTCAATGATTTCAGAATTGCCGGACCTGATGCTTTGAGACCTAAAAAGAAAGGTCGTAAGAAAACATTGGATATAAGAGAATGTAAAAAGTCTTCTAAATATGACGGAGAAAAAACTGTGGATACAAGTGCCGAGCATGTCAAAGAACTTGAAGACGAACTACTTAAACTTAGAATAGAAAATGCATATTTAAAAGAATTGAGGAGACTGCATTTAGAGGAGGAAACTCTTCTGAAAAAACAGCGAGAATTGTCCACAGTCTCCGAGGACAGTTCAAATTAAAAGACATTCTCGCAGTAGTCGGTTTTCCAAAGGCAACATATATGTATTGGCAAAAACGATTTGACAGAGAAAATCCTGATAAACAGTTGGAGGATGAAATCACTAAAATCCATATAGAAAACAAGGATTACGGTTACAGACGGGTATATAGAGAATTACGAAACAGAAAGATTTTTGTGAATAAAAAGAAAGTTCAAAGAATCATGCAAAGATTATGTTTCCAGGTCACATCATTTACTCGAAAAAGTCGCAGATATAATTCGTACAAAGGCAATGTTGGTAAAATAGCACCAAACAGAATTAACAGGCGATTTAATACATCTATACCGCATCAAAAGATAACTACTGACACGACCGAATTTAAGTATTATGAGATTGACAACAAAGGCAGAATGGTAATTAAGAAATTGTATTTAGACCCATTTCTTGATATGTTTAATGGTGAAGTGTTAAGCTATGGTATAAGCAAAACTCCATCAGCGGCAAGTGTTTTATCGGCACAGAAACAAGCAATAGAAATAACATCTGATTGCCCATACAGAAGAACATTCCATTCAGACAGAGGTTGGGCATATCAAATGGGTGCATATTCCTCTATTCTTAAAGAAAACAAAATATTTCAAAGTATGTCTCGGAAAGGAAATTGTTATGATAACTCTGTGATGGAAAATTTCTTTGGAATATTAAAGCAGGAAATGTATTATGGAACTACATATTACAGCTTTGAAGAGCTTAAAGATGCTATTGAAAGATATATAAAATATTACAACGAGAAAAGAATAAAAGAAAAACTTGGGTGGATGAGTCCGGTTGAGTATCGGCTCAACACCTTGGCTGCATAAAAATAGCGTAGCAGTCGTTAAAACTACTACGCTATAAAAAGTCTAACTTTTGGGGGTCACATCAGGACAAGCTCTTTAATATTGACTTTTTCTGTTTTATCTATTATACTAATAGTAGTAATAGTCTATAAGAATGGAGGTCTTGGTTATGGATGAAAGAAATGAGCTTGATTCAACCTGCGGTGTATCAGATGATGAATTAACAAAAAGATTTGTAGAGGCAGTACGGATTGAAAATGAAATAAAAAAGATAAAAGGACTTCCGATTTCAAAATATGATTTTGAAAAAAATATGCCATATATCGAATATCCTGACGGGAGGCGTATATATGCAGAGGAAGCCTGAAATTATAGTGTTTGCGAGACCGAATGGCAGCGGCAAGAGTACAATTACTAAAATGGCTAACATTATTGAACCGTATATAAATGCAGATGACATAAAAAGAACTAATCATTGCAGTGATTTAGAAGCAGCACAAATGGCTGATGAATTGCGGAATAAACTTGTAGCAGAGCAACAGGATTTTACATTTGAAACTGTTCTATCAACAGACAGGAATTTAAAATGTTAAAAAAGGCTAAAGAAAACGGGTATTTTATAAAGTGCTTTTATGTACTGACAGCAAGCCCTCAAATAAATGTTTATCGAGTAAAGGTCAGGAAAGAGTCAGGAGGTCATGATGTTCCTAAAGATAAAATTATAAGTCGATATGGAAGAGCATTGAATTTGATTCCTGAATTATTAGAGGGTTGTGATGTGTGTCATATATACGATAATTCAGATAAGCCATTTCGTATTTTCAAAAAGAGAAAGACAGAATATTTTTATTGGGAAAACTCTTTTTGGAATAAGAAACAAATTCAAGAATTGGTACAAATTGAATTTTGAACGTATATTTTTCAAGTCATCAATCATTTGAGTGATTGATGACTTGATTTTTGATTGATGGTATGATATACTCATATTTAAGAGGTGAAAGTAATGGTAAATAAGAAACCGCCGTTTGAGATAAATGAAAAATAATGGCAGAAGTTATCGATATTGCGGAATTAGTTGGTAAAGTCAGTATAAGCAGTCAAATATCCACAAATCCGACATTACGCAGAACAAACCGAATACGCACGATATATTCATCTCTTGCAATTGAACAGAACACACTTGATATAGAGCAGGTAACAGCGGTTTTATCAGGTAAGCGTGTTCTTGCACCGCCGAAAGATATTGCGGAAGTACAAAACGCATATGAGATTTATGAGAATATGGATAAGTTAAATCCATATTCAATAGATGACCTTTTAAAAGCTCACAGTATTATGGTAAAGGGATTAGTCAATGAAGCAGGTGAGTTTCGTTCAAGACCAGTCGGTATTGTTGACGGAGACGGAAATGTACTTCACTTTGGAACTTTGCCGCAGTATGTGCCGCAGCTTGTGAAGGAACTGCTTGAATGGACCGAAACAAGTGATATTCATGTGCTTATAAAAAGCTGTGTGTTTCATTATGAGCTTGAGCTTATTCATCCGTTTTCTGATGGTAACGGACGTGTAGGCAGACTATGGCATACACTGCTTCTGTCAAAGTGGAATCCACTGTTTGCTTGGCTTCCGATAGAGTCAATAATACACAATAATCAGGCAAAATATTATGATGCTATCAATACGTCAAACAGCAACGGTAATTCAACTGTATTTATAGAATTTATGCTGTCAGTAATAAAACAGGCATTGCAAGAAGCGGTAATGACTAACAATGTAAAAACGGAAAAAAGAAGCAAGGCAGATGCGAGATGGAATGTCATAAGCGATTTTTTGGAAACACACGATTATATTATGAACAGTGATGTTCAAAAGCTTTTAGGAGTTTCGTCAGCTACTGCGACAAGAATATTGACAGGTTTTATGAAAGCAGGCAAACTTAAACGAATACGTGTTAAAAGTCATTGGGGATATGTGAAACATTAAGTATATAAGCCGGCATTGTAATATATTTAAATAAATTTATATCTGAAAGGAGAAAAATAGTGTTAGAAGCAGGAACAAAGGCACCTGAAATTGTATTAAATGACAAAGACGGGAACGAGGTTAAACTCAGCGATTTTAAGGGGCAAAGAGTAGTAGTGTATTTTTATCCGAGAGATAATACTCCGGGATGTACGCGTCAGGCATGCGCGTTTAGGGATGAATTTGCAGAATACAAGAAACTCGGAATTCAGGTGATGGGAATAAGCAAGGACAGCGAAGCATCGCATCAACGATTTGCTGAGAAAAATGAGCTCCCGTTTGTTTTACTTGCAGACCCTGAATTAAAAGCAATAAAGGATTATGATGTATGGCAGGAAAAGAAGATGTACGGTAAAGTGTCAATGGGAGTTGTGCGCTCAACATATCTCATAGGCGAGGACGGCATGATTGAAAAGGTATGGAAAAAGGCGAAGCCCGATACCAATGCAAAGGAAATACTTGAATACATAAATAGTTAAATATGAGTCAAGAGAAGCAGTTCATAATGAACTGCTTTTTGTATATAATATTGACAATTCGGTACGAATATGATATATTTAATGCAGAGGTGATATAATGGAACATAGAACAGGAAAAATTATAGTAAGCTCTGTCGGAGGAACAGCGGCATCAGGCTCAAAAACTTACAAAGTATCAATTCCGTCATTGTGGATAAAGGAAATGGGCATTGATGAAAACAAAAGAAATATTGAGCTTATGTTTGACGGAAACGGTATATATATTACGGCTGAAAAAACAATTGAGGAATTTGTATCACAAAAAAAGACTATGGGACATCAGCTTAAAAAATTTAGCTTTTTTGATGATAATGAGCTTTGCAGCATAATTTGTGCGGACTTCACAGATGAAACACTGAAAGTGCAAAATTACACTGATGATATTGTTAAAACTGCTTTTGGAAATAATAAGCTTCCGACTTGGGAGGATTTTATGAATTTTTTGGAGGAACGGTGTATTCCAAAAGAACGAAGCGGTATAAGAGAATACCTCGAAGCGATTGGTGTTGCGGAATATAATCCGTTAGAAATTATAAAAAAGACTAAAGGGAAAATGGCGGAGGACAAGCAATGGATAGAGATAGAGGAGATATAAAACTTGTAACGGATGAGAAAATTGCAGAAACCTCATCAAAGGGAAATCAGGAAAAATGGTTTGATGAAGATACAAATCAATGGTATAAGCTTGACCAATTCGGATATGAAGCATTGAGTGAAACCTTGATTTCAATATTGCTTGAAAAAAGTAATATTGAAAATGACACTCCGTTTACCTTTGTGCGGTATGAGCCTGTAAGAATTATAGTTCATAATCGCGAACGGACAGGTTGTGTGAGTAATAATTTCCTAAAGGAAGGTCAATCTGTTATTACAATCAATCATCTTTTATCAAGAATTATCGGATATCCGCTTAAAGAAAAACTCTTGTCACTTACAAGTGATAAAAAAAGAATAGCTTATCTTGCTGAAGCTACAAAGGATTGCACAGGACTTGATTATTTTGGAGAATATCTGACGTTGCTTTTTGAAATAGATTCTTTATTTTTGAATGACGACAGACATCTTAATAATATTGCTGTGATAAAATCTGGCGATAAATATGATTATTGCCCGATTTTTGATAATGGCGCAGGCTTATTATCCGATACAAGACTTTCGCCGATGGATATAGAACCAAAAGCATTGATTGCATCTTTAAAATCAAGACCGTTTAATATGAGCTTTACGCGTCAGATGAATACAGCGAGGTCATTATACGGAAATCGGCTTTCAATGCCCAAATTTAAGCGTGAAGATATAATGGAATACCTACGTCCCATTCTTGAATTTTATCCGAAAAGAGATAAATCGATTATTGCTGATAGGGTTGTAGAGTGTATATTGGCAAGGCAGAGGTTATTGTAATAAATGTCCTAGTAATTTATTAATTGCTGTATTAATTAATAAAATGTTGAATTTTTTCAATAATTATGTTATACTTATACAAATATCAGGTAGATATGAGATAACTATAATAAATATCATGACAATAATATAAGGAGGAGAAAATGATTGATAAAATAAAAAATATTTTTGTGTCACATCAACACAATGATGCAGACCAAATAAAAGAATTTAGTAAATTAATAGGAAACCATGGAATAAAAATGCGTGATAGCTCTATTTATGAAAAAAAACTAAAAAACAATGCAACCAATGAAAGCTATATAAAATATAAGCTAATAAAACCTCAAATAGAATGGGCTGGGACGATTGTAGTTTTAATAGGGAAAGATACAGCAAAGAGTGATTATGTGAATTGGGAAATCAGGGCGGCTGCAGAGGCTGGAAAGAGAATAATAGGAGTATATTTACAGGGGGCTAAAGATGAAGATATCCCATCTGAATTGAAGGAATATGGAGATAATCTAGTGGGGTGGAATGGAGACAAAATAGTTCGTGCAATTAATGGTGAAGATTTTGATTGGGAAAATGCAGATGGAAGTCCTAAACTTAACAATCCAGAAACATTGCCTAGAATTCAGTGTTAGGTGGTGGAACTATGAAAATGTATACATATGTAATACCAAGAGATTACGGCTTTGCACCTAATCCATATTTAGGATATTGTACATTGGCAACTTGTAAACCTAGAATAAGAAAAGGGGCTCAGATTGGAGATTGGATAGCCGCGTATGGCGCAGCAGATTCTGGTATAAGAGGAAAACTGGTAGTATTAATGAAAGTTGAAGAAACTTTAACATTTGATGAATATTGGGAAGATGTTAGATTTCTAAAAAAACGTCCTACGTTTAATAGGGGGATGTATCGCGCCTATGGCGACAACATATATCATCATGTTGATGGCGAATGGGTTCAAGAGGAGTCACATCATAGCATGGAGGACGGTTCAATAAATTATGCAAATTTAAAGAGGGACACTAGTGTGGATAGGGTTCTTATAGCCACAGAATTTTATTATTTTGGTAATAATGCTATAGATATACCGAATAAATTTGCAGAATTAATCGGCTCTGGAAGGAATCATAGGGTAATAGACGATGAAAAATTAATAAATAATTTCATGGACTATATTAAAAAAAAATACAATGTAGGAATTAATGGAGTGCCGTATAGCAAACAAATTGGTATGTTTGCTCAATACAGTGGAAAATAAATGAGAATATTATAGTTAGGAAGAAAAAGAATGAGTGTGATTTTTATAAACCCAAAAGTTACAATGGAAAATGCTAATGATGCTATAAAATTTCATGATGAATGCGCAAAGTTGTTGAATCAATATATACCTGGTGTAAAATATGTTTTAAATATAAGTCAATTATTAACAGAAAGAATATGTAAAGACGATATTTTTGTATTTTTTACTTCGGAAAAAGGAGAATATTCTCAGCAGTTATTGAATTTACTAAAAAGATATAATGATAAAGAGAGTAGAATATGGGCAGTCGCAATGGAGAACACACCAGAGTGTAGACGTCCGCCAGAGCCAGTATCTAACAAACAAAGTTTTGATGTTTCTTGCAGAAATGAGAATAGGAATCCATTAAAAAATAATATAAAAGCAATAGCGCAAATTTTTGCAAGAAAGATAATTTCTCAGGTGTTATCGCCTCTCTATAGAGATGAAGTTTTATACTTTATAAGCCACAGAAGAATAGATGGTGAAATTATAGCAGGTAAACTTGCAGACCAATTAAAATTATTGACCCGTGAAAGGAATATATATCGAGATGTGGTTAATGTTGCTGTTGGTGATGATGCCCAAGAAGACATTGATAGGAATCTGGAACAAAGCGATGTCTTGATTTTTTTACAGACAGAAGAGGCCAAAAACTCGAAATATATTATGAAAGAGATTTGCTATGCCTTGCTTAATGATATTCCGGTTCTATGGATTCAGATAGATGATGCATTGGCTGATGATTTGGAAATCAAACCTGCAGAAAAGCCACTTCTTTCGTATACCAGTGAAGATTTTAACTGTAAAGAGAAATTAGTTGAAATTGCAGAAGAAATTGAAGAAAAATGTTTTCAATTGATGATGAACACTTCAAATCAGGTGTATACTTATATTGAGTATTTGACGGATATGGATAATGGAGATTCTATAAAAATACAACAAACCAAGAATCAACAGTTTGCGTATGAAATACAATATAAAGAGAATAGTAAAGATATTTATGGAGACACAATTCATAGACACTATGTACAATGCTTTGGGAGAAATCCAAAGAAAAATGACATTGAGGTTTTTGTTAATGATATGAAAGAAAATGAATTTTATAATAATAACGACAAACTGTTTTTGTTATCAAGCCATGGAAAGAGAGATAAGCAAATAGACAAAAAAATTTGTGAAGAAAATTATGACGATTACATAGCAAATATACAGAATGTGATGGGGTTTCACAATACTTCTAAAAACAAAAAAATTATTATTTCAGGAGCTTTTCCTGATTGTGATGAAATATATAAACTATCATTACTTGAAGCAGTTTTAACATATGCAAAGCAAATTATAAAAAATGGATATACATTGGTTTTTGGTGCGCATCCAACATTCCAAAAACTAATTTTTGATATTGGAAAATTGTATTCAGCAGATATAAAATATTCAATAGAGATGCATATGGATAAAGCGTATGAAAAGGATTATGATTTAGAAGAACTGAATAAACAATGTACACTTATTTTATCAGATAATTTGCAACAGATGAGGGAAAATATGATATGCAATAATGAAGTGTTGGCAGTGATTTGCTTGGGAGGCAAAATAAAGGATGATAAATCACAACAAGGGGTTGATATTGAGGTTGAATTGGCAAGGCAGGCAAAAATACCTGTAGCATTGGTAGGAACTGTAGGTGGACGTTCAAGCGAATATGCAGCAGAAATGATTCAGTCTGGAAAATGGAATAATATTAATAATTGGGGCAGAGAATTAAATGAGCAGTTGTTCTATAATGTCAATCATAGATTGATGAGTAAAAAGATTTTAGATAAAATAGAAATTGATATATAGAATAACACATTCACATAAATTTGGGAGTCAAAATATGAGTATAAGAGACTTAAAGAAAACGCCAGTATTTGATGTTTATTGGTATTTTGCAGTAAAGCGTCAGGAAGTATTTTTTAATAGATTGGAAGGAAAAGAGTCACTATGGACCAATGATCCTATTATACAAAAATATAAGTTCACCAATGTATATAGAGCATCAGATCGTGTAAGTCAATATTTAATACGCAATGTAATCTATTCAGATAACAACTTTTCACCAGAAGATATTTGCTTTAGAATATTACTGTTTAAGTTATTCAATAAGATAGACACCTGGGAATGTTTAGAGAGACAACTGGGAGAAATACTATATTCTTCATACAATTACGAGGAATATGATAGATTATTATTGAAAATGCTTGAAGAAAAAGAAAAGATATATTCTGCTGCGTATATAATGCCATCAGGGAATAAAAGTTTTGGTTATGCGAAAAAACATCAAAATAATTTGAAACTACTAGAATTTATTATGAAATCAAATATTACAGCAAAAATATCAAAATCCAAAAGCCTAAAAGAGTTATACGAAATTTTAATCAGCTACCCTACAATAGGACCATTTTTAGCTTTTCAATATTGCATAGATATAAACTATAGTGAATTGTGTGATTTTAGCGAGATGTCATTTGTAGTGGCAGGACCTGGGGCAAAGAATGGAATATGCAAATGCTTTGATGATTTGAAGAGGTATAGTTACGAAGATATAATTAAATATGTAACAGAAAACCAAGAAAAGGAATTTGAAAGTAGAGGGTTGAGATTTAGAACGCTGTTTGGTAGGAGAATGCAATTGATAGATTGTCAGAATTTATTTTGTGAAACTGATAAATATTCTAGAGTAGCATATCCTAAAATAACAGGACTAAATAGTAGAGTAAAGATAAAACAAAGATACAAACATAATAATTTAGAACCAATAGAATATTTTTATCCGCCAAAGTGGATGATAAATGAGAATATTAGTATTAAGTCTAAGGAGAAAGCTCATGGCTGAAATCATTATAGAAAAAAGTGCGAACGATGTATGGAAGGTAGCAGCAGATAAATTGTTAAATGAAAAAAATTTATTAGATGGAAGAAATGGTGAGTATAGGGAAATATTGCATACATTTATAACCATAAAGGATCCAAGACAGAAATGGGTTTATAATAGAGTTCCAGCAATTAGTATTGCATATGCATTAGCAGAAATAGTATGGATATTAAATGGAGATAATGCTGCGAAAATAATAAATTATTGGAATCCAGCATTAAATAAATTTGCAGGGGATTATAAGTACTATCCGGGTGCTTATGGAAAAAGAATTCGTAGTCACTTTAAATTTGATCAGTTAGAGGGTGCATATAATGCATTGATGAATAATCCAAACTCAAGACAAGTAGTTATACAAATTTATGATCCAGAGGTTGACTTTCCTATAGATAAAGGTAGACCTCGGAATGATGATATTCCGTGCAATGTTTGTTCATTAATAAAAGTTAGAGATGGAAAGTTAGAATGGTCACAAATTATGCGAAGCAATGATGTATTTTTAGGTATGCCATATAATTTTGTGCAGTTTACAAGCATACAAGAAATATTAGCAGGATGGTTAGGACTAGAAAGTGGAACATATAGCCATTATTCTGATAGCTTACATTTATACCAAAGAGATGTAAAGAAAATAAAATTTGGAAATGATAATATGATTCATAATGAAGATTCATTGGCTATTTCTAAAAAGGATTCGGACAAGCTTTTTCCTGACATGTATGAAAGAATGAGCTTTTTATCATTACATAAGAATATTACGGAGTCACAACTTCGGGAATGTGCATATTTGGATTCTAACTATACAGCATATAATAATATTATGTTTGTTATTGTAGCATATGTAGCTCAAAAGTGTGAAAACTATAAACTGGTGTCAGAAATAATGGATAGATGTACCAATAAATTATATTGTCAAATGTGGAAGAAATGGTTAGATAAGTAACAGCAGAAATTATAATTGATTATTGTGAGATATTTTACATTAAAAATTGTATTAGCTATAATGTGTAATGTATAATATGAGTTTTTCATATGAAACGATATCGGAATTTGAACATATTAAATATGTGGATATTTTTTATGGAACGCCTAAAAATTTCAAAGCATGATAGTGGTGATTTTAAATGGTTATAATATTCCTCTATAGCTCATTTGGCAGAGCAGGTGATTGTTAACCATATATTTTGAAATAATAATATAATTTTATTTGTTTATTAATGTTATATTTATGATTGACATATTTTGAGAAATAAAATATAATATTAATAAACAGGTAACGAGTATATCTGTTTAAGCGTAGAAATATATTGGCGTGCCGGTAGGCGTTGATATATGGAGCTTTCAGGAAGGGTTTATGTAATGCAACCTCAAACCGGCTAAGGTTTATACCAAAAGAAAATGCATCGAAAATTGCTTCTTAAAACAGGAGCAATTTTTTGTATATAATTTTAGAGACGCTTGAGAAATCAAGCGTTATTTTTATGCAAAAATAGGGAGTGATGTGTATGAGAATATTCGATGACTATATATTACAAAAGTGTAGGAGTGGTTAGTTGCTTATTTACAAACAAAGCAGTATAATGATTATTCTGCATAATTCAAACAAGAATAGGAGGACAATATTATGAAAAGAGTTTACTGTTTATACAGAGTATCAACGAAACAACAAGTTGACAAGCACAAGGATGATATACCTATGCAAAAATTAGCCTGTCATAATTTTGCACAGCAAAACGGTTGGCTCATAATGAAAGAGTTTTATGAAAAGGGGGTTTCTGGTTTTAAAGTGTCGGCAAATGACAGAGATGCTATTCAAGAACTGAGAGAAGCAGCGGTTAATCAGGAGTTTGACGTTCTTCTTGTGTATATGTTTGACCGCTTGGGAAGGCGCGATGATGAGACTCCGTTTGTCGTGGAATGGTTTGCCAATCAAGGTATAGAAATATGGAGTGTGCAGGAAGGACAGCAGAAATTTGAAAATCATACAGACAAGCTTCTCAATTACATACGCTACTGGCAAGCCAACGGTGAAAGCATAAAAACATCAATGCGTTTGAAAACGCGAATGGCGCAGTTGACTATGGAAGGCGTTTATCATGGAGGTGTCGCTCCGTTGGGATATCGCGCTGTCTATAAAGGGCGAGTCAATAGAAAAGGTCAGCCTGTCAGAGATTTGGAAATTGTACCGGAGGAAGCTGAATATGTTAAGATGATATTTGACAAATCGGTTAATGAGGGCTATGGTTCTCATCGAATGGCTGAGTATCTTAATCAATTGGGAATTAAAACTCATAATGGCGCAAAATTTCAAGCCAACTCGGTAAATCGCATATTAAAAAACCGGTTATACTGTGGGTATTATGTATCTAAAGACGCGGTATCGCCCAAACAAGACAATCTTGCTATAATAGATGAGGACATATTTGAACAGGTGCAGAAAATATTAAAATTTAGAAGAGACAGGCAAGAAGGAAAAATGGTAATTGCGGATGCAACTAAAGAAAAAGTTTTATTGTATGAAAATATTTATTGCGCTCACTGCGGATGTCATTTGGTAGCAACAGAGGGTTCAGACAAATATATTTGTAAGGACGGAACCAAGCGTGACAGAAGATATTTGAGATACATATGTTATCATAGCTCACGCAAGCTGAATGACTGCGATGGGCAGACAATTTACAGCGCTTTGAAAGTTGACACTATGGTGCTTGATATTGTGGGGCGGTATTTGCACAAAATAGTAGGAGATAATAAAGATGAGGTGGTTGAACGAAAATATAAGCAAGAAATAAAGAAGGCAACAAAGACATACAAAAAACTTATGGGTAAAAAGGAGAAGTATCAAAAGCAATTAAATGAGTTATTTTTGGAAGTCGGGAAATGCGTAAGCGGGGAAAGCGAGTTTACTGTGGATGTCATATCTTCGTCCATTGATACGGCGAGGACAGAACTTGACGCGATAGATGAAAGGCTTTCATCATATGAAGAACTATTAAACAATAAACATAAACTGCTTGATAAGCTGAGAGATAATTGCAGTCAGGTGATGAAATGGAAAGAAGAATTTGATAAAGATACTTTTGAGCAACGTAAGGATATTGTAAACCAATTGATAAAAACGGTCAAGATCGGAAGGGGATATAATATTGAGATTGAATTTCATGAGAACTATAAACCGTTTATAATGGATTAAAAAATAATGAGTTATGCAGAAACACAAAATGACATTCCTGATTTGGAATGTCATTTTTATGAAGTAAAAATTTTAATAGTAAAAGGAGTAACTAAATCATGAGAAGGATTTATTGTTTATACAGAGGCATAGATGGAGCAGATATTCAAAGACAGCAGGAAGAGTGCAGAAAATATGCAAATGAACATGGTTGGTTCATTTTTAAGGAGTTTTGTGAGTTTGTAGACAATGCGAGAGATAATACCGATGCTCTGATTGATTTGAGTAATGCGGCGCAAAAAAGCAAATTTGATATTTTATTGGTAGCTGAATATTAAAATATAGGAAGAATAGAGGAAGAAACTCCTATAGCGGTGTTTTGCCTTGAAAAAAATGGTATTGAGGTTATCAGTGCAAAATCTGAGAGTAAAGACTTTATCGAACAAGGCAGACTTATGTATGAAAACTATGAAATTGGAACAAGCCTAACGGTATTATAAGGCAGTGGACAACATAATGTAAAATGGAGGTGTTTACAGTGAAAACAAATATTGACGCTATAATTACGATAAGAAACATTTTCAAAACGGAAGATATTGATATACGGAAAAAAGAATTCAACAAAAGATATGAAAATTTTATCAATGCGGTGGTGGCAAGAGATTGAATTTAGGACTTTTGTATGATATAATATCAACACATACAAAAGCGGTTTTATTACTTTTTAATAAGGAGGTAAGACCGTGAGGAATTTAACAGACATATATGTGAGGCTGTCTGATGAGGACAGAGATAAGAGGTGTAAACAAGACGAAAGCGAAAGTATTCAAAATCAAAAGTCAATGCTTATAAATTACTGCATAGAGCAGGGATGGCAAATACACAATATTCTGTGCGACGAGGATTACAGCGGCGCTGACAGGGACAGACCCGCATTCAATCAAATGCTAAAGGACTGCGAGGAGGGCAAGGTTGATATTGTGCTTTGCAAAACGCAGTCGCGGTTTTCCAGAGATATGGAGATTGTTGAAAAATACATACATGGAAAGTTTCTTGAATGGAATGTGCGGTTTGTCAGCATTGTAGACCACGCTGATACAAGCGTTGCAGGAAACAAGAAAGCCCGACAGATAAATGGACTTATAAACGAATGGTATCTGGAGGACTTATCCGACAATATCAGGCGCACCCTGAAGCATAAAAAGCTTAAAGGCGAGTATTGCTGTCCGTATGCTCCGTACGGTTACAAGCTAAATCCCGATGATAAGCACAAGTTTATCATTGACCCTCCTGCGGCTGAGGTTGTAAGAAGTATTTTTGAAATGTACAAACAGGGAATGGGATATATGCGTATCGCAAAGACTTTAAATGAAAAGCAGATACCGCCGCCTGCCGTGTACAAGGAAATGCAGGGGCTTAACTACCACAATCCGAATGCGGAAAACACGGCTTCAAGACAGTGGAGGGACAGCAGTATCTACTACATACTGCGTCAGGAGGTCTATACGGGTGCAGTGGTACAGGGAAAGTCGAAAAATCTTTCTTATAAAAATAAGAAACGTGTGAAATTGCCTAAAAGCGAGTGGATAGTAGTTCCCGATATGCATGAGCCGATTATAGACGGGGATTTGTGGAACGCGGTACAAAATCTGCTGAAAAGCCGTCAGGGAAATGACAAGCAGTTCAAATCTGAAAGCGAAGAAATAAATCCTCTGCGCGGAATTGTTCATTGCAGGGAATGCTGTTCGGGAATGTGGCGGATGAGCTATCAGAGCGGTGAGAACAGATACAAATATTATCGCTGCCGGACTGTAAAAAACAGTGAAGGGATATGCGATAATATAAACAGTATCCGTCAGACTGACTTAGAGGATTTGATTTTGAAGGAATTACGAAAGTTGTCGGACACTTACTTTGACGAAACGCAGATACGCTTACAGACAAAACCAAATAACCGTCTTTCGGCAATGGAGGAAGAGCGGAAACAGCTTGAAAAGAAAATTGCTAAAATACAAAACAATTCAGTACAGCTTTATAAGGATAAGCTGAGCGGACTGATAAATGACAGTCAGTTTAAGATTTTGAATGATAATTTCAATTCGGAAGTCAATCAGCATAACAAACGATTGGAGTTGATTGAAAAAGAAATGGAACGGTTATCGGGAGAAAAACAAAACACATTAAGCCGTGAAGCGATTTTGTCAAAGTATAAAAATACGGAAAAGCTGACATTTGAACTTGTTCACGAGCTGATTGAGGGAGTATATGTAGGGAAAATAAATCCCGAAACAAAGGAAAGAGAAATAGAAATACACTGGAAATTTTAAAGTATAATTGGGATGCCCCACATGGCGAGCCTGACGGTGGGGCGGTGGGTGTGAGCGGAGTGGTGGAAAAGGACATTAATCTTGCGATTGTTCAAAAATTGCAGGAAGTGCTTGAAAGCAAAGGTTTTGAAGTGATTTTAACACGCAGCGGCGACAGCGGGTTACAGGACGAAAATGCCGAGACTATTCGCAAAATGAAAGTATCGGATATGAACAAACGGTTAGATATTATGAAAAACAGTCACGCAGATATTTTTGTGAGCATACATATGAATTCGTTCGGTGACCAAAAAGTGAGCGGTCTGCACATATTTTACGACAAAAATCACCCCGAAATCGAGAGGCTTGCAAAAAGTATTCAAAATAAAATGAGCGAGGTGACGGGGGCGGAAATGCACGCGGTAAAGACCGCAGATGAACGATTATTTTTAATGAAAAATCCGCCTATGCCCGCAATACTTGTAGAATGTGGTTTTTTGTCAAATCCGGACGAGGAGAAAAAACTTGCAAGTGACGAATATCAGTCAAAAATTGCGTGGGCAATCGCAAGTGCAATAGAGAATTATACAAAGTGATGTAAAAATAAAGAGAAATTATGTTAAATTTTTATCGGAGTTTGGTCAATATGTATTGACGGAAATGGAATTTTGATATATAATAATAAGTATATTATATATATTGGAGGCTAAAAAAAATGAGTAGAGTTTATAACTTTTCAGCCGGACCATCAATGCTGCCTGAGGAAGTATTGAAGAAGGCGCAAACTGAAATGCTGGAGTACGGTACAAGCGGTATGTCCGTTATGGAAATGAGCCACCGATCTAAGGACTATCAAGATATTATCGACAGTGCTGAAGCTCTTGTAAGAGAACTTATGCACGTTCCTGATAATTACAAAGTATTGTTCTTGCAAGGCGGCGGTTCAACACAATTTGCTATGATTCCGCTAAATCTTGCGTCCAAGAATAAGAAAGCTGATTATGTTATAACAGGTCAGTGGGCGAAGAAAGCAGCTGCCGAGGCTGAAAGATACATTACAGTCAACAGAGTTGCATCTTCTGCCGATAAAACTTTTTCATACATACCAAAGCTTGATAAATCAAAATTTTCAAGCGATGCAGATTACTTCTATATCTGCTACAACAACACAATTTACGGAACAAGATATACAGAACTTCCACAGTGCGACGTTCCTCTTATCGCAGATATTTCATCATGCGTAATGTCAGAGGAAATCGACGTTTCAAAGTTCGGTTTACTGTTTGCCGGTGCACAGAAAAATCTTGGCCCTGCAGGTGTAACACTTGTAATCGTTCGTGAGGACCTTATAGGCGACGCAATGGATATTACTCCTACAATGCTTGACTATAAGACACATGCCGACAACGGCTCAATGTACAATACTCCTCCGACATACGGAATATATGTACTAAAGCTTGTTCTTGAATGGATAAAGGAACAAGGCGGAGTTAAGGCACTTCAGGAAATCAACGAAAAGAAAGCTAAAATTCTTTATGATTATCTTGATTCATCAAAGATGTTCAAGGGTACAGTAGTTCCGGAGGATCGTTCACTTATGAACGCACCGTTTGTAACAGGTAATGAAGAACTTGATGCTAAGTTCGTTGCAGAGGCAAAAGCTGCCGGTTTTGTAAACCTAAAGGGTCACAGAACAGTCGGCGGTATGAGAGCAAGCATTTACAATGCTATGCCTGTAGAGGGAGTAGAGAAATTAGTCGAATTTATGAAGAAATTCGAGTCAGAGAATATGTAATTATATTACACCCGAAGCTATTCGGGTGTTTTATATAAATGAAAAGGAGATTAGACAATGTTCAATATATTGACACTTAATAAGATAGCTAAATGTGGTCTTGACCAGCTTAACGATAATTATAAAATAACTGATGATGCCAATGTTGACGCAGACGGTATCATTCTTAGAAGTTTTAAAATGCACGATATGGAATTGCCTGAATCACTAAAGGCAGTTGCAAGAGCAGGTGCGGGAACAAACAATATTCCGATTGACAAGTGCAGTGAAAAGGGTATCGTAGTATTCAATACTCCGGGTGCAAACGCAAATGCTGTTAAGGAATTGGTTATTGCAGGTATGTTGTTGGCATCAAGAGATGTTATCGGCGGTGTCGCTTGGGCAAATACACTTACCGGCGATGACGTTGACAAGCAGGTTGAAAAGGGTAAGTCAAACTTCGCAGGCTGCGAAATTAAGGGCAAGACTCTTGGTATAATCGGTTTGGGTGCTATCGGTATTCTTGTTGCAAATGCGGCTTATGCTTTGGGTATGGAAGTTATCGGATATGACCCTTATTTGTCGGTTGACTCTGCTTTAAAACTTTCAAGACACGTTAAAAAGGCTAACAGCCCTGAAGAAGTTTATGCGGCAGCAGATTACATAACAATTCACGTTCCGCTAATGGATTCAACAAGAAATACAATTAACGCCGAAACAATCGCACAAATGAAAGACGGTGTTATAATTCTTAACTTTGCAAGAGGTGGTCTTGTAAATAATGCGGATATTAAAAAGGCTTTGGCTGACGGTAAGGTTGCTAAGTACGTTGTTGACTTTGCTGACAGTGAAACAGTCAACCAACCGGGTATTATAAACATTCCTCACCTTGGTGCGTCAACTGCCGAATCGGAAGATAACTGTGCAGTTATGGCTGCTCAGGAATTGGCTGATTACCTTGAAAACGGTAATATCCTAAATTCGGTAAACTTCCCGAATTGTTCACTTCCTGAAGACAATATCGGAAGAATTGCTATTGCACATAAAAATATTCCGAATGTTATCGCTAAGTTTACAGAGGCACTTTCAAGTGTGAATATCTCAGATATGATTAATAAGTCAAAGGGTGAGCTTGCATATACAATCATCAATACTGACCACGCAATCCCTGCAGAAGCTATTGAAAAGCTAAATCAAATTGACGCTGTTATAAGAGTCAGAGTTATTAAATAATTGAATTTATAGCTAAATATGAGCCGTACAGTTTAAAGCTGTACGGCTTTTTGTATGCGTAAAAGTTTTGGGTGTTATAATGAACAACAATACCCAATCGTTTTAATAGCAATAAAAAAGACGGAGCATATGCTCCGTCTTATATATTACTGTTTTCTGATACCTGCATGGATTCGCTGTTTAGCATTTTCAATGCGTTCGGCAGATGGGGGAGATATACTTTCCAATGAGTAAGGAATACCTAAGTTCTCCCACTTGAATTTACCAAGTGTATGATAAGGTAAAATCTCTACACGGTCTACATTTGAAAGTGTATCAATAAAATCACCCAAAGCGTCTAAATCTTCATCAAAATCGCTGTGTTCAGGAACAAGAACGTGTCTTATCCAAACAGGCTTATTGATTTCGGAAAGATACTTTGCCATTTCGATAATATTTGAATTATCAAAACCTGTTAGGTCTTTATGGCGGGTAGGGTTGATTTCTTTCAAATCAAGAAGCAGTAAATCGGTATATTTCATAAGTTCTTCAAACTTGCTGAAGAAAGGATCTTCCTTTGTGAAAGGATTACCGGCAGTATCAATACAAGTATTAATACCAAGCTCTTTAGCTTTTTTGAACAATTCAATTACAAAATCAATTTGTAATAACGGTTCGCCGCCGCTTATGGTAATACCGCCGTCTTTACCCCAATAAGGTTTAAAACGCAATGCACGTTTTAAAATCTCATCGGCAGTTACTTCATCTCCGCCGCCCATTTTCCAGGTATCCGGATTATGACAGTAGCGGCACCGCATATGGCAGCCTTGCATAAAGACTATAAATCTTACGCCGGGTCCGTCAGCGGCACCAAAACTTTCAGTTGAATGAATGTGTCCTATCATATCAAATTACATTGATGCGTGACAAGTTCTTGAGATAACGTCAAGCTGTTGCTCACGAGTAAGGTCGATAAACTTAACTGCGTAACCTGATACACGGATTGTAAAGTTAGCGTATTCTTCCTTTTCAGGATGTTCCATAGCGTCGATAAGCTTTTCTTTACCGAATACGTTAACGTTTAGGTGGTGAGCACCTTGATCAAAGTAACCGTTAAGAACGTTTACAAGGTTTGTAACCTGTTCTGATTCTTCGTGACCAAGAGCGTCAGGGTTAATTGTTTGTGTATTTGAAATACCGTCAAGAGCATACTCATATGGCAATTTAGCAACTGAGTTAAGTGATGCAACCAAACCGTTTTGTTCTGCACCGTATGATGGGTTAGCACCCGGTGAAAGTGGTTCACCTGCTTTACGTCCGTCAGGAAGTGATGCAGTAGCCTTACCGTAAACAACGTTTGATGTGATTGTAAGGATTGATGTTGTAGGCTCTGAGTTACGATATGTGTGGCACTTCTTAATCTTAGCCATAAATGTCTTTAGTAGCCATACTGCGATTTCGTCAGCACGGTCATCATCGTTACCGTAACGAGGGAAGTCGCCTTCTGTTTCAAAGTCAACTACAATGCCGTTTTCGTCACGAACTGTCTTAACCTTAGCGTACTTAATAGCTGAAAGTGAGTCAACAACGTGTGAGAAACCTGCGATACCTGTTGCGAATGTACGACGTACATCTGTATCGATAAGAGCCATTTCAGCTGCTTCATAGTAATACTTGTCGTGCATATAGTGAATTACGTTTAGTGTACGTACATAAACTCTTGCAAGCCAATCCATCATCTTGTCATACTTGTCAAGAACTTCATCATAATCAAGATATTCAGAAGTGATTGGTCTGTATTCAGGGCCGACTTGTACCTTTGTTCTTGCGTCCATACCACCGTTGATAGCGTATAGAAGACACTTAGCGAGGTTAGCTCTTGCACCGAAGAATTGCATTTCTTTACCTGTTTGTGTTGCAGATACGCAGCAGCAGATAGCGTAGTCGTCACCCCAAGTAACACGCATAACGTCATCGTTTTCGTATTGAATTGAGCTTGTACGAACTGAAATAGCAGCAGCATAACGCTTGAATGCTTCAGGAAGCTTTGATGAGTAAAGAACTGTTAGGTTTGGTTCAGGTGAAGGACCCATGTTTTCCAATGTGTGAAGGAAACGGAAGTCGTTCTTTGTAACCATTGATCTGCCGTCAACACCTTTACCGCCAACATTAAGTGTAGCCCAAACCGGGTCACCTGAGAATAGTTCGTTGTATGATGGAATACGAGCGAACTTAACCATACGGAACTTCATAACCATATGGTCGATAAGTTCTTGAGCTTCTTCTTCTGTTAGAGTGCCGTTGTCAAGGTCACGTTGGATATAAATATCAAGGAATGTTGATACTCTACCAACACTCATTGCAGCACCGTTCTGTGTCTTGATAGCTGCAAGATAACCGAAGTATAGCCATTGGCAAGCTTCTCTTGCGTCCTTAGCAGGCTTTGAAATGTCGAATCCGTATGATTCAGCCATTGTCTTCATTTCTTTAAGAGCGTTGATTTGCATTGTGATTTCTTCACGTTGACGAATTTCATCTTCAAACATTGATTCACTTTGGCATTCAACGAAATCTTCTTGTTTCTTTGCGATAAGCATATCAATACCGTAAAGAGCAACTCTACGATAGTCGCCTACGATTCTGCCACGGCCGTATGTGTCAGGTAGACCTGTAATAATCTTGTTCTTACGAACTGCACGCATTTCAGGTGTGTATACATCAAAAACACCTTGGTTATGTGTCTTGTGATACTGAGTGAAAATCTTGTGAAGTTCAGGATCCGGCTCATAACCGTATGTGCTGCAAGCTTCTTCTGCCATCTTAATACCGCCGAAAGGCATAAATGCACGCTTAAGAGGCTTGTCTGTCTGTAGACCTACGATCTTTTCAAGGTCTTTCATGCTTTCGTCAATATATCCTGGCTTATGAGCGTTGATACCTGTAACGATATGAGTATCCATATCAAGTACGCCGCCCTTAGCTCTTTCTTGCTTCTGAAGCTCTTGAAGTTTACCCCATAGCTTGTTTGTTGCGTCTGTTGGACCTGCAAGGAATGACTCGTCGCCATCATATGGTGTGTAGTTCATCTGGATGAAATCACGAGTGTCGATATCATCGCACCATTTACCTTGTTCAAATCCTTTCCATTGTTCGAAATCTGTCATTTGTTTTGACCTCCCATAATATATTCAACTGTTTTGTAAACAGTTGTGAACTGATAGTGTTTTACAGTTAGCAAAAAGTTAGCTAAAAGTAAGTTTTTACTGTATGGTTAGCTGTTTCTAACCACGCTGATTATACCATATTAAACATACTTTTGTCAACGATTCATACTATATTGGTATGAGATTTGTCGAAGTACATTAATAAGCAGATAAAAGACAAAATAATTTAGATAATATTGCTAAAACAAATCATATATTTTCATTTGTGTGACTAAGAAAATATTCTTTGATTTTCTGAAAAGTAATATCACTTAAATCATGCTCTATTTTACAACTGTCATCATACGCAGTTTCTTCATCGACACCGAGGGCGATAAGAGCCTTAGCAATAACCTGGTGACGTTCATAGATTTTTTGAGCAATCTCCATACCTTTGTCGGTAAGAGTGATATTGCCGTCGGTATCAACGGTAACATAGCCTTCTTCACGAAAGGATTTCATTGCAACGGATACGCTCGGCTTTGTGAAGTTAAGATGATGAGCAACATCAATACTGCGAACATAACCGTTTTTGTTCTTTAACATAAGTATGGCCTCCAAATAATTTTCAGCCGACTCTTTGATTATCATAGTTTAACACCTTTCTGTGTGAAAATGTGTACATATTGTAGTAGTAAAGATATTATATCACAATAAATTGCGATTGTCAAAAAATATATTGAATATTTTTAAAAAAATCTAAATATTTTTTTGAACGAAAACAGTAAGATTAGGCTAACAATTTTTGGGGATGAATAAAAAATGAGCAAAAATAAGGAGGAATACAATATTTTGTGCAAAGTGAACAACAATTTTTAAAGTTGACACGTAAAAAAGATATGACATATACACTTGACAAGAGAGGTTAGTTTTGATAAACTAACTAATGGTTAGAAAGTGCTAACCAAAAACTATATTCTTGGGGTTAGTTTTTATTTATACGAATGCTAACCAGAACGGAGGTAAATTTATGATGCCTTTAACACTGGTAGATGTTGATGAAGACAACATAATTAAAAAGATTGGCGGAAAACCGGAAGTAAAAAAACATCTTGAAAATCTTGGTTTTGTTGTTGGAGGACACGTCAAGATAATCAGTAAACTTGGCGGAAACGTAATTGTAAATGTAAAAGAAACCAGAGTTGCAATCAGCAACGAACTGGCACAAAAAATTATGATTTAATTAAAGGGAGGTACAGCGAAAATGAAAACACTTAAACAGGCAGCAATCGGCGATACTGTAAAGGTAGTCAAATTGCACGGTGAAGGTGCGGTAAAACGCAGAATTATGGATATGGGTATCACAAGAGGTGCTGAAGTGCATATTCGTAAGGTTGCACCGCTTGGTGATCCGATTGAGGTCACAGTAAGAGGTTATGAGCTTTCATTAAGAAAAGCCGACGCAGAAATGATTGAAGTTGAATAATTTTGGTATATTCATTAATGTACTGAATTAAATTGTGAAAGAGAGGAATTTAAGAATGAATGTAAGAATTGCCCTTGCGGGTAACCCGAACTGCGGTAAGACAACACTATTTAATGCTCTTACAGGTTCTAATCAATTCGTAGGTAACTGGCCGGGTGTTACGGTCGAGAAAAAAGAAGGTAAATTAAAGAAACATGACGGTGTTGTCATCACTGACCTTCCGGGTATTTATTCACTTTCTCCATATACATTGGAAGAAGTTGTTGCAAGAAATTATCTTATCGGCGAAAGACCTGACGCAATACTTAATATTGTAGACGGTACAAACCTTGAAAGAAACTTATATCTTACAACTCAGCTTACAGAATTGGGTATTCCGGTTGTTATCGCAGTCAATATGATGGATATTGTCAAGAAAAACGGCGATAAGATTAATATTCAGGAACTATCTCGTCAGCTTGGATGTAAAGTTGTTGAAATATCTGCTCTAAAGGGTACAGGTATTATGGAAGCTGCCGAAGAAGCTGTTTCAGCCGCTAAAAACGGTAAGACAATTCCAAAGCACGAGTTCTCGGGTCCTGTTGAACACGCAATAGCACATATCGAAGAGGCTGTTCTTCACGATATGCCGGAAGAACAACAGAGATGGTATGCAATAAAGATTTTTGAACGTGACGAAAAGGTGCTTGCACAACTTAATATTCCGCAGGAAAAATTGTCACATATTGAAAATGATATTAAAGCGGCAGAGGATGAACTTGACGATGACGCAGAAAGTATCATAACAAACGACAGATATGTTTACATAGCAGAACTTATTAAGGGCTGTTATAAAAAGAAGAGTGCCGGTAAGCTTTCATCATCTGATAAGATTGACCGAATTGTTACAAACAGATGGTTGGGACTTCCGATATTCGCAGTTGTAATGTTCCTTGTATATTACATAGCAATGGTAACAGTAGGTTCAAGTGCCACAGACTGGGCAAACGATGGATTGTTCGGTGACGGCTGGCATTTGTTCGGTATCGGTTCATCTGCTTACACAGAGGCTGCTGACGAATTTACAAGTGCGTCAGATATAGTAAACGGTTATATTGACGCTGCAAGCGAACAGGGTATTGATACAGACGCAGTTGCAGAGGCACTTGATACAGAATCAGAAGATTTTGATCCTGAAGTTGCTAAGGCAGAACTTGCTGCATTTGTTGAAGATGTAAAAAACATTGATGAAATCGAATATACAGTAGTCGATGAAGAAACAATGGCTGATGAAGAAGATACTGCTACATATGATGATCTTCTTGACTCGGTTGGCGTTTATGATAAGTACGAATGTGCAGAACCTGATCCTGCCGATTACGGTGTATGGGTACCGGGTATCCCTGTACTTGTTGAAAACGGACTTGACGCAATCAACTGCGCAGACTGGCTAAAGGGACTTATCCTTGACGGTATAGTTGCCGGTGTCGGTGCCGTACTTGGTTTCGTACCACAAATGCTTGTATTGTTCATCTTGCTTGCATTCCTTGAATCTTGCGGTTATATGGCTCGTATTGCGTTCGTATTGGATAGAGTATTCCGTAAGTTCGGTCTTTCGGGTAAATCATTTATCCCTATTCTTATCGGTACAGGCTGCGGTGTTCCGGGTATTATGGCGTCGAGAACTATCGAAAATGACCGTGACAGAAAAATGACTATAATTACAACAACATTTATACCTTGCGGTGCTAAGACTCCGTTTATCGCAATGATTGCCGGTGCTATCTTCGGCGGTTCGGCTTGGGTTGCTACATCAGCATACTTCATCGGTATGGCTGCAATTATCATTTCGGGTATTATGCTAAAGAAGACAAAGATGTTTGCGGGCGATCCTGCTCCGTTCGTTATGGAACTTCCTGCATACCATATGCCTACAGTTATAAACCTACTTCGTTCAATGTGGGAAAGAGGCTGGTCATTCATTAAGAAAGCCGGAACAATTATTCTTCTTTCAACAATCCTTGTATGGTTTACGACATACTTCGGTTTTGTAGACGGAGCATTCACAATGCTTACAGAAGACCAAATCGACTACTCAATTCTTGCAACAATCGGTAAAGCAATTTCTTGGATATTTGCTCCTCTTGGCTGGGGTAACTGGCAAGCAACAGTTGCATCAATTACAGGTCTTGTTGCTAAGGAAAATATCGTTGGTACATTGGGTATTCTTTACGGTGCAGGCGACGGTTCTGTTTATCAGAATATGGCTCAGAAATTTATCCCAATCAGCGGATATTCATTCCTTGTATTCAACCTGCTTTGCGCACCTTGTTTCGCCGCAATGGGAGCTATCAAACGTGAAATGAATAACGCTAAGTGGACTGCATTCGCAATCGGCTATCAGTGTGTATTCGCTTACGCAATCGCACTTGTAATTTATCAAATAGGTTTGCTTGTTACAGGCAATGTAAACGTAATCGGTCTTATATTTGCAATCGCTATAATTGCATTTATCTGCTATATGCTGTTTAAGCCTTATAAAGAATCAAACACTTTAAAAACTCAAAGATCAGTATCAGCGTAAAACAATATAAGACAAATGATATAAGGAGGGTTTTAAAATGACATGGTTAATGAATAATTTATCTACAATAATTGTGTGTATTGCACTTGTTGCGGTAGTTGTACTTATCATCAATAAGATGATAAAAGATAAAAAGAAGGGCAAATCCTCCTGTGGCTGCGGTTGCAGCAACTGTGCCATGGCAGGTAAATGCCACGGCAAACACTAAAAAATTATGAAAATAACAGCACTTTTGATGTGCTGTTATTTTTTTTGATCAAAACCATAAAATATTAAGTAAACTGTATTGACAATTACGGAGTGGAAGTCTATCTTGCGGCAAATGTTGCGGCTAAGGTTTCAAGAGATATGCGAAAAGACATGTATAAAAAGGTGGAACTGTTCTCAAATGCCGAATTTGATAAATTCTCTACCGCGTCACTTATAACGCATACGACAAACGATATTAATAAAGAAGTCACAAGGCTTTTTCGTTGCACAACAGGTATCGCTCGGCAAACTTAACGGTCAAGTCGAAGAAATGTACGGCGGTCATAATGTCATAAGGGCGTTTAACAAACAAGCCGACAGCATACACGACTTTGAAGAAATCAATGAGGAACTTTGTGATTCAGCTTGGAAATCACAGTTTTTCTCAAGTATAATGCAACCGATGATGCAGTTTATCGTTAATCTCGGATATGTCGTTGTATGTATTTTGGGCGGTTATCTTGCTGTAAAAAGTGTGGTTGATATAGGTGACATACAGGCATTTATTCAGTATATGAGAAACTTCACGTCACCGATACTTAAGTTTAATGCCTATGTCGGCAAATACGTTGAGTCAGGCGAGATATTGGGACGTGTGGACGGCGGTCCGTATATTAAATCGCCGTCAAACGGAAAGTTCATAGAAGTTGACGCCGAGAGGGGTGACTATGTTCTTACAACCGATGTTATGGGTTATGTGGCAAATACATACGATATGTATATCGGCGCAAATATCGAAGAAACGGATATAACAAAATAAAAGAAGGTCAGTCGGTCAAAGTAACGCTTGATGCATACGGTTCCCAAAAATTTGAGGGCATCGTAACGCAGGTGAACAGCATTACAAATAATGCACTTACGGGACAGACGACAAGTTTCTCAACTTCCGGTACATACACAAAAACAACTCAGCTTATACCGATTAAGATAAAGTTGGTAAATTCCGATATACCGCTTGAAAATATCATAGGAACAAATGCAACGGTTAATATCAAAGTGAAATAATAAAAAAAGCATAGAGATAATTTGGAAAATAATTATCAACTATGCTTTTTCTATGGAGAAAATTTAGATTAAGCTGAATATTGATTGACAAGAAATTTGTGTCGTGATAAAATTATTGTAATTTTATAAGAGAAAATGAGAGAGGTGTTTGTATGGCGAAATTGAAACCTGCACAGATAGCGGAGGTAAAGGGAAAAGGATTTTTGATTAACAGAGGTACTGAAAATTTTTCGGGAAGAATTGTACCGCGCGGAACTGTATTTTCTCCGGACGATTTGAAAACCGTATCAGAAATATCAAGTAAATTCGGTAACGGTAAAGTAATTCCCACAACACGTCTTGGACTTGAAATTCAGGGTATTCCGTATGAAAACGTACAAGACGCGATTGATTATGCCGAAAGTCACGGACTTAAATTCGGCGGAACGGGAAATAAAATCCGCCCGATTACATCATGTAAAGGTACAACTTGTGTTTACGGCAATTATGACACTCACGCACTTGCCGCAAAACTTTATGATGAATATTACATAGGCTGGGCTGATATAAAATTGCCGCATAAGTTTAAAATCGGTATAGGTGGCTGTCCGAACAGTTGCGTAAAGCCTGCGTTGAACGATTTTGGTATCGAGGGACACAGAATACCTAAGTACAATTCGGAAAATTGCAAAGGCTGTAAGGTTTGTATGATTGAAAAATCATGTCCGTCAAAAGCCGCTAAACTTGTTGACGGTAAAATGGTTATAGATGAAAATGTCTGTAAGACTTGCGGAGTGTGCAGTGAAAGCAAATGTCCGTTTAAGGCAGTGAAACCGCATAATGAAGTCGTTTATCAAATATATGTAGGCGGTACATGGGGTAAAAAATCAAGAATGGGTACACCGCTTTCAAAGTTCGTTTCGGAAGAAGAAATTGCACCGATACTTGAAAAGACAATGATTTGGTTTAAACTTAACGCAAATCAAAAAGAACGTCTTGGCGTTGCGATAGACCGCTTGGGTGTTGAAAAGTTTGAAAAAGATGTTCTTGAAAATGATGAATTGTTAGAGAAGAAAGATATTTTGTTTGAGTAATAATAAAGAAAATGCACATCTGTCAGATGTGCATTTTTTATGCGTTTATATAATATTTTGAGCCGTCTTTCAATGTTATTCTCCATACGGGCTGAAGTTCGGTAGGGGAGGTGTCAAAATCAACGATATTATATCCGAGTGTAATATCGCTTATTTCAATTTTGCCGCTGGGCTTATCTTTGCTTGCCGAAAATTCAAGCAGAGCGTCGGCAACGCTTTTTGCGTTGCGATATTCGCCAAGTGAATTTTGCGTAAACCATACACCGCTAAAACCCATAAGACCGTCGGAAGTTATATCAAATGTCATATAGTCATTAAAGACAGGTAAATTTTCTATTGTGTAAGTCATAAAAATATGATATTTTCCGTTGTCATCAGATGAAACAATCAAAGCGTTTTGACCGTCGAAACCGTAATAAGCGGCGATTTTTTTACCTTTCTTTGAGGCATTAACCGCATCTATGCCGTGCGTTTCGGACAATGCAACAGGTGTTTTCGGTACAAAAGAAAACTTATTGCCGTCAAAAATAACTTGATTTCCATTTGCTGTGTATGTTTCGCCATTTTTTGTTACTTCTTTTTTTGCTCCTAAAATATTTTTTGCAAAAGCATCTCTGTCTTCAATAAAATTTTGCAGTGTGGCAGAAGAAACTTTTTTTGTTTCTTTATCGATAATTGTCGGAGAAACGGTCATATCGTTTTTGTTCAAAAAAGTAACAAGATTGTTTACAACCTCTTCAGAATCGTTATCGGACATAGAAGTGGGGAATGTACAAATAACGGTCAGGTTTATTACTATAAACAATGAAAGTAAAATAACTTTTATAGGAAAACGTTTCACTTCAACAAGCCTCCTTATTCACTGACAGGAATAGTGATAGTTACTTCAGTTCCTTTGTGGAATTCACTTGATATTTTAATCTTACCGTTAAATGATGATTCAAGCGTTTGTTTTGCGATGGCAAGACCAAGACCTGTACCGCCTGTGTCACGCGAACGAGCCTTGTCTACACGGTAGAAACGGTCGAAAATGTGCGGAAGTTTATCTTCTTGTATTCCGATACCGTTATCGGCTACTTTGATACAAATGTCGTTATAAACCTTGCTTGAATATACTTCGATAGTACCGCCCTCGCGTGTGTATTTCATCGCGTTGCTGACGATATTTATAATAACGCGTTCCAAACCGTCGTGATCGCCGGATATAACAGGCACTTCATTAATAGGGTGATATGTTAAAGTCTGATTTTTCTTCTTTGCCGTAAGCGACATACGCTCAACGATTGATTCAAGCATTTGACGAATGTCGATCGGCTCCGGCGGTTTTGTGAATGTTTGGTTTTCGTCAAGCTCCGATAGGGTAAGCAGGTCGCTTATAATTCTTGCCATTCTGTCAGATTCGGACGCGATAACGTCAAGAAAACGTACTTGCAATTCTCTGTCAACATCGGGCATATCGGCAAGTGTTTCGGAGTAAGACTTGATTGTTGTAAGCGGTGTACGAAGTTCGTGCGACACGTTCGCAACAAAGTCACGACGTGACTGCTCAAGTTTTTCCTGCTTTGTAACATCGTGTATAACGACAATGATACCGCCGACTTTGTTATCAGCCTTGAACGGTGCAAAGTTTAAACGTAAATATTGGTTTGCAAGCTTGATTTCACGTTCGACAGAACCGTCGGGATTCATATAAAGCAAATCGCCAAGCGTGATGTTTGCATTGATTTCTTTAAAGAAACGGTCAAATCTAATATCGTCAAGATACTGGCGGTTAAGAAGTTTTTTTGCTTCACGGTTAAAATGGATTAGATTGCCTTTTAAGTCAAATGCGATAATACCGTCATTCATATTTTGAAGAATGGTTTCAACCTTAATTTTTTCGCCTTTTGCTTGGTCGGAGGACTGCTTTCTTGTGTGAGCAAGATTGATAAGCGAGTTTGTAAGGTCGGCAATTTCATCTTTTGAATCTGATTTTTGAAGTGCGTTTATATCACCTGCCGCAAGTTTTTTTGCCTGTACCGAAAGCTGTTTGATAGGGTCGGTGATAGACTTTGAAATAATACTTCCCGCGATTGATGATATAATAAGAGATACCAACAATAAAATCAAAAGAATTGTCACCATACTGTGAGTTACGCTGTTTTGCATTTGGCAAGTGTCTTTGATGTATATAACATACTTTACCGCGTCACCGTTGTGTAGCGGAAATGCGTAGTCCATATAGCTTTGAGTAAGCTTTGTTTCTTTCGATTCCGTACCGTTTAGGGCATTCATAAGTGACGGAGTTGCGTCGGTGGTTGTAGAGCCGTTTGATGAAAATAAAATCTCGCCCGATGAACCGTCAACAATATTGTAATATCTTGATGATGTAATTCCGAGTTTGCCTGAGTGGGAAGATAGGATATTGTTGATTAAATTAATATTGCTTTGGGAATTTTCTTCTATAACAATAGATGTATCCGTACTTTCGGCAGGAATACTTATTTCGTTTGCGGCGGCAAGAAGGTCGTTTTTAATATCTTCGGTGAATACCTCATTAATGCTGTTTGAAAAATCATCGTGATAATGTTTCATAACGCCTAAAATATTGAAACCGCCTATAAATAATTCCGTGGCGAGTACAAGAAGTACAAATATAACTGTTATTTTCCAACGTATACTTTTAAACATAAAATAAAAACCTTTCTATAATAAATACTTAAATACTACAAAACACCCAAAACAAATTAATGTTTCGGGTGTATGAGTTCAATATTATTTGTTAAAATAGTAGCCTACGCCACGTTTTGTGATAATGTATTTAGGCATACTCGGATCATCTTCGATTTTTTCTCTAAGACGTCTTACCGTAACATCGACAGTACGAACATCTCCGTAATATTCGTAACCCCATACATTTTCAAGCAATTTCTCACGTGAGAAAATTTTATCCGGCTGCATGGCAAGAAATTTAAGAAGTTCAAATTCGCGAAGTGTTATGTCGATAATTTCGCCGTTCTTAGCAACTTCGTATCTTTCAACATTGATTGAAAGCTCACCCGAATTAATTGTATTTTGATTTTCAGGTTCTTCCTCAACAACAGGCTGTGCCGTACTTCTTCTTAGGTTGGCTTTAACTCTTGCGGTAAGTTCACGCATTGAATACGGCTTTGTTATGTAGTCGTCCGCACCAAGCTCAAGACCTAAAACTTTGTCAACTTCGTCTTCACGGGCAGTAAGCATAATAATAGGAACTTGTGATTTTTCACGAACTTTTCGACATACTTCAAAACCGTCCATTCCGGGTAGCATTACGTCAAGTAAAATTAAGTCAGGGTTTTCTTTAAGTGCCATTTCAAGACCTTTTACGCCGTCAAATGCAGACAAAGTCTTATAACCGTCTTTGCCAAGTGAAAATGCAAGAATATCATTAATTTTCTGTTCGTCCTCAATAATGAGTATAGTTCTATCCATTATTAAATATCAATCCTTTCGATTATAGAATAATATTTAAACGAATAACATTCGTAAATATTATTACAAATTTTTCGTAACCATTACATATATTTTATCAGAATTTAACATACTGTGCAAGGGTATTTTACAAAAAAATTAAAAAATATTAAAAAAATGCGTTCAAATGCAAGAAAAAAATATTTTTATTTCATTATAATAGGAGATTTCTTTAAATCCGCATTGCCGATACGGTGTGTCGGTATGGGATTGCATAGCATTGCTATATTTGTGGCACGCACATCAAGATTAAATTGCGGACTTTGTTCTTTAAAGTCAGCTGTTTTTGTGATTATCGGAACTTTGCAGATGTCTTTTGCCTGTTTTAAAATCGTCATACCGACCTTATTCATACCGAGAATGCGGATATACTGTGGCATAGGGGAGTATATATCCTTTGTAAAGCCTATCAAAGCTGAGATTATCATACGTCTGATTTTGCTTGTGGTGTACCGCTTGTTTTTAACGTTTTCGACAAGGGTTTCAAAACTGTATGACATATTTGCACTGCTTAAAATTCTGTTTTCAATCCCCTCTGTAACTTCACTGATATTTTGCAATTCTTCAGCGGTCATAAGACGTAATTTTGAAATGATTGCACTGTCCAAATTCGATATGTCGTACGGAATGTCACAATTAATATCTTCTAATTTATATGGTATGAAGTCATTTATATTTTCATTGTTTCTTTTCATTTCACGAAGTTTTGTCGCACTTGCTATATTTTGATACAAATTTCTGTCGTGATAGCCTGCTTTGTGACGTTTGACGGTCATAGGCTTGATTTTGCTGTCAGAGCGGATTAATGCACGAATATATTCCGTTGCAAGAATGTTGTTTGGCTCAGACAATATATCTGACGGGATAAGTGCGGAATATGCTTTTGTGAGCGCGGTTGGATAACTCATACCGCCCATAACGTATTTTTTTATTTTTTCGGATATTTCGCTGTTTTCGTTTTCAAGCAATTCTGCGGCAGACATAAGTTCATCGATACTGCCTGATTCAGAGCCGAAACAAATGTTGTTGACAACACCGAGTGCGTTTAAAATATTAATACCGCCTGTCGCAAAATTCGGTGCGGCATTTAATGCATAACATACAGGAAGTTCAATAACAAGGTCAACACCGCCCGAAAGTGCCGTTTTTGCACGTGACCATTTATCCGTTATCGCAACGTCGCCACGCTGTACAAAACTGCCGCTCATTACGGCAATCACTGCGTCCGAATGTTTTTTTATTTCGTCAATTTGATATTTGTGTCCGTTGTGAAAAATATTGTATTCTGTTATAATACCGGTAATGTTCATTTTTAGCTCCTCAAAATTACATTGTTAATATATATTATATCTCAAAATAAGAAGTATAGCAATAAATAAAATTGGAATATTAAATAAAGCAATGATGTAAAACAGACATAAATTTTGTATAGAATAAAAGAAAGAAAATCTACAAAACCTATTGACAAAGTAGGAAATATAAAGTAAAATATGTTTGAACAGTTATTCAAATGTTCAACTTTAATACAGGAGATGATTTTAATGAATTCAGTATACATGGACAACAATGCTACTACAAGCCTTAAAAAAGAAGTTCTTAATGCAATGATGCCATATTATACAGATATATACGGCAATGCGTCATCGAAATTCTATAAAATAGGCAGAGATGCCGAACAGGCACTTTATAAGCTTAGAGAGAGCGTTGCGAAAAGTCTTAATGCAAAAAACGTAAACGAAATTTATTTTACGGGTTCCGGTTGCGAGGCTGACAACTGGGCGATAAAAGGTATTGCACTTGCAAACAAGTCGAAGGGCAACCACATTATAACAAGCAAAATCGAACATCACGCAATTTTAAGCACTTGCGAATATCTTGAAAAGCATGGCTTTGAAGTTACTTATCTTGATGTTGACGAATACGGTTTTGTAAGTCCGAAAGCTGTTGAGGACGCTATAAAGGACAATACAATACTTATTTCAATAATGACGGCTAACAATGAAATCGGAACAGTTGAGCCAATTAAGGAAATTGCGGAAATTGCAAAGAAACACAGAGTTATTTTCCATACGGACGCAGTACAGGCTATCGGACATATGAAGATAGATTTGCAGGATTTAGGCGTTGACTTGCTTTCACTTTCTGCACATAAGTTCCATGGTCCTAAGGGTGTCGGAATGTTGTACATCAGAAACGGTATAAGAATAGACAACCTTATTCACGGCGGAGGACAGGAAAGAGGAAAGAGAGCCGCAACGGAAAATCTTGCAGGCATAGCAGGCCTTGCAAAGGCACTTGAGCTTGCAACGGAAAACCTTGATGAAAATATCGAACACGCAAAGAAAATGCGTAACAGATTGATTGAGGGTATCAGAAAGAATATTCCTTATTGCCGTCTTAACGGTCCTGAGGACGAGGGCAGACTTTGCAATAACGTAAACTTCTCATTCCAATATGTTGAGGGAGAATCAATATTGATGATGCTTGATATGAAAGGTGTTGCGGCGTCAAGCGGAAGTGCTTGTGCGTCGGGTTCGCTTGATCCGTCACACGTTCTTATTGCAATAGGTTTACCTCACGAAATTGCTCACGGTTCGCTAAGACTCAGTGTAGGCGATGAAACAACAGTGGAGGATGTTGACTACGTAGTAGAGGTACTTCCTCCGATCATACAAAGATTAAGAGATATGTCACCTTTATATGAGGGTGTAGAGAAAGGAGATAATTAATTATGTACAGTGAAAAAGTTATGGACCATTTCTCAAATCCAAGAAATGTAGGCCAGATAGACAACGCAAATGCAGTCGGTGAAGTCGGCAATGCAAAGTGCGGTGATATTATGAAGATATATATGGATATTCAAGACGATGTTATAAAAGACGTTAAGTTCAAGACATTCGGTTGCGGTGCGGCTATTGCAACAAGTTCAATGGCAACTGAAATGGTTAAGGGTAAGACTGTTGACGAGGCACTTGCTCTTACAAATAAAGCGGTTATGGAGGCACTTGACGGACTTCCGAAAGAAAAAATTCACTGCTCTGTTCTTGCTGAAGAGGCTATTCAGTCTGCAATCAACGATTACAGAAGCAAAAAGGGGGAAGTACCGCTTGAAAATAATTGTGACTTCTGTTACAAGAAATGTGACAATTCAGACAAATAATCCTATAAAATACAATATAAAAACAGACAAAACATTATTGTTTTGTCTGTTTTTGCGTTTATAATCATAAAAAAATGATGATTTACGGATACAATATGGTGTTGGTAGCAGGTATTAAACAGACTACACAGCACAATATTTTGTATCTATTGGGTAATTATGAACATATTAGAGCAATATATTTAAACATATTGTACAATGTTTATGTTTATTTGCAAGAAAATATTGCAAAGTTATTAACGATAGTATATAATCATTGAGGTTATTGATTTAGTACCTACTACTAACAATAATTAATAAAATGTCGAAAAACATAGAAAGGAACGCTTGAAAGTGACAAGAACAATATTGAAAAAGAAACGTCATGAGTATTTGCTCAGAAAAATAAAACAAAATCCGTTTTTGAAAGACGAAGAACTTGCACAGGCTTGTAACGTGAGCGTGTCCACTATTCGTTTTGACAGAGCGGAACTTGGTATAGCAGAATATCGTGAGAGAATAAAGTCGGTGGCGGAAGAAGGTTTGGTAGCGGATACGGCGGTTGGCGAAGTGCTTGACCTTAACTTGTATCATGACGGAATATCGGTGCTTAAAACCGATGATACGATGACCTTTGACGGTACTGACATAATAAAAGGACAGTGTATATATGCTTTTGCGGAAAATTTGGCGCTAAGCGTTATTGACGCGAAGGCGGCGTTGGTAAAAATCGCAAATGTGAAATATATGCACGAGGCACACGCAGGGGAAAGACTGATTGCCAAGTCGGACGTTATGAGAGTAAAAGACGGAGGATATATCGTTCGTGTTGTCATAAAGGCAAATATGAACGAAGTATTCAGAGGAAAATTCAGCCTTGTTATGACTGATGTGAAATAGTCGGAGGAAAGATGAAGATTATAGTAGATGCAATGGGTGGTGACAATGCTCCTATGGCGCCTGTCGAGGCGGCTGTAAGAGCGGTAAAGGAACTTGATGTGGAAATAGTTCTTGTCGGCAAAAAAGAGGTTGTCGAAAAGGAACTTTCGGCATATGACTACCCAAATGATAAAATCAGTATAGCAAATGCTGATGAAGTGATAACAAACCACGAAGAACCGGCAAAGGCGGTAAGAAGCAAGAAAAATGCATCGGTGGTCGTTGCGGCAAATATGCTGAAAAAAGGCGAGGGTGATGCAATGCTTTCGATGGGTAATACAGGTGCGCTCTTAGCGTCGGGATTGCTTATTGTCGGAAGAATAAAGGGGATTTTAAGACCTGCACTTGCAACACTTCTGCCGAGTGCAAAAGGACCGAAAATGCTCATAGACGCAGGTGCAAATACAAACTGCAAACCTGAAAATCTTGTTCAGTTCGGTATTATGGGCAGTATATATATGAAGAATGTACTCGGAATTGAAAGTCCGACTGTCGGACTTATGTCAAACGGTGAAGAAGAAGGCAAGGGCGATGAACTTACGAAGGAAACATTCCCGCTTTTGAAAAAAGCACCTATAAACTTTATCGGCAATATCGAGGGCAGAGATGTTATGGAAGGTACGGCTGACGTAATTACCTGTGACGGTTTTGTCGGAAATGTAATACTTAAAACCGTTGAGGGTATGGGACACGTCGTAAGTACGAAAGTTAAAAATATATTTATGAAAAACTTGTTTACAAAGCTCGGTGCAATATTTGTAATGGGCGGCTTGAATGAGTTTAAACAGTCTATGGATTACCGTGAATACGGCGGTGCACCGCTTTTAGGTACAAAACGACCTGTTATAAAAGGACACGGCTCGTCAGACGGTAAAGCGGTATTTTCTGCAATCAGACAGGCAAAGAAATTTGTTGAAACAAACTTAATAGAAGAAATAGTTAATAATATAAACTGTATGGAGGAAAAGAGTAATGATTAATGCAAAGATAACAGGTGTGGGCGGATATGTTCCGGAAAAGGTATATGACAATGCGTATATGGAAAGCATTGTTGATACAAACGACGAATGGATAACAAGACGTACAGGCATAAAGGAAAGACATATTTCAGCCGACAACGAATATACAACGGATATGGCAACAATCGCCGCTAAGCGTGCTATTGAAAATGCAGGACTTACACCTGAGGATATTGACCTTATAATGCTTGCAACAGTTACACCTGATTACTTCACGCCGGCTTGTGCTTGTGTTGTACAAAGCAATCTTGGTGCGGTAAATGCGGCGGCATTTGACTATAATGCGGCTTGTTCGGGATTTGTTACAGGTCTTACTATCGCAGAACAGTTTATAAAAGCAGGAACATACAAGCATATCGTTGTAGTATGTGCCGACACATTAAGCAAGGCTACAGATTATAAAGACAGAGCAACTTGCGTATTGTTCGGCGACGCGGCAGGTGCGGCAGTTGTGTCTGCAAGTGAAGAACAGGGTATTATTGCAACAGACATCGGTGCAGACGGCTCAAGCGGTCACGCTATAACAAGTCTTGCATACAGAAATGATGAAGAAGAAACAGAAAAGAGAATAAGCCACAGAAAAGATACTATTTGGATGGCAGGACAAGCTGTTATGAAGTTTGCCGTCAAAGCAATGGCAGACGCAAGCGCAAGAGTTGTAAACAGTGCAGGATTGACTTGGGACGATATTGCACTTGTTGTACCTCACCAGGCTAACTACAGAATTGTTGAAAGTGCCGTAAAGAGAATGGGTATCACTGATGAAAAGGTATTTTTGAACCTTGAAAAGTACGGTAACACATCAGCGTCTTGTATCCCTGTTGCACTTACAGAGGCAGTTCAGCAAGGCAGAATTAAAAAAGGCGACAAGGTTGTACTTGTAGGCTTCGGCGGCGGACTTACATGGGGTGCGGCACTTATTGAGTGGTAAAACAAATACGTTAAATAAGAAAGGGAGAAGAGAAATGAAGACAAGATTATGTGAATTGCTTGGTATTGAATATCCTATTATTCAAGGCGGTATGGCGTGGGTAGCTACAGCCGAACTTGCGGCAGCTGTTTCAAACGGCGGCGGTATCGGACTTATCGCGGCAGGAAATGCACCGGCAGACGTTGTAAGAACGCAAATTCAAAAGGCAAAGTCACTGACAGATAAGCCTTTTGGCGTAAACGTAATGATGATGTCACCGTTCGTTGAAGAAGTTATGCAGGTTATTATAGAAGAAAAGCCGGCAGTAGTTGCAACAGGTGCCGGTAATCCGGGTAAATACATACCGTCACTTAAAGAGGCAGGAATTAAGATTATGCCGGTTGTTGCAAGTGTTGCAATGGCAAAGAAGATGGAAAAAGACGGTGCAGACGCAATTATCGCAGAGGGTACAGAGGCAGGCGGACATATCGGTGAGCTTACAACAATGGTACTTGTACCGCAGGTTGTTGACGCGGTAAGTATTCCGGTTGTAGCGGCAGGCGGTATAGCTGACAGCAGAGGTGCTGTTGCGGCATTTGCACTTGGCGCAGACGGTATTCAAGTCGGTACAAGATTTATCTGCTCAACAGAGTGTATCGCACACGATAACTATAAGCAAGCCGTTATAAAGGCAAAAGACAGAGATGCGGTTGTTACGGGCAGATCAACAGGTGCGCCTGTAAGAGCACTTAAAAACAAACTTACTCGTGAATATGACAAACTTGAAAAGCAAGGTGCGTCCTTTGAAGAAATAGAAGCACTTGGCGTTGGCGGTCTAAGACGTGCATTTGAAGAAGGTGACACACAAACCGGTTCACTTATGGCTGGTCAATCAGCCGCTATGGTACACGAAATTCAACCTTGTGCAGACATAATCAAGAGTTATTTTGACGGTACAGAGGCAGTTATTGAAACAATTACTTCTAAACTTAAATAAGAATTTCTTATTAGATAAATTAAGAAAGGAAAATAAATATAATGGGTAAATTAGCATTTGTATTTGCAGGACAAGGCGCACAAGCTGTCGGAATGGGTAAGGAACTTGCCGAAAACTTCCCGATTGCAGATAAGACATTTGACGAGGCAAGTGAGGCACTTGGCTTTGATATAAAGGATATGATTTGGAACGGCGACAGTGAAACTCTTATGATTACAGAGAACACGCAGCCGACAATCGTTACAATGAGTGTTGCGGCACTTAGAGTATTGCAAGAAAAAGGTATTAAGCCTGACATTGTTGCCGGACTTAGCCTTGGTGAATATACTGCACACATTGCGTCGGGTTCAATGGAATTTGCCGACGGTGTAAGACTTGTAAAAAAACGCGGTAAGTATATGCAGGAGGAAGTGCCTGTAGGAAAAGGCGCTATGGCGGCTATTATCGCACTTTCCGCAGAGGACGTTATCGCTTGCTGCGAAGAGGCATCAAAAGTCGGTATTTGTTCACCTGCAAACTTTAACTGTCCTGGTCAAATCGTTGTATCAGGGGAAGTTGAGGCAGTGGATAAGTGTTGTGAATTGGCAAAGGAAAAGGGCGCAAAACGTGCTTTAAAACTTCCTGTTTCAGCTCCGTTCCATTGTGCTATGCTTATAGGCGCAGGCGAAAAACTTGCAAAAGAACTTGAAAATGTAGAAGTTAAGGATATGCAAATTCCTGTAATCACAAACGTAACTGCTGATTACGTTTCTTCAAAGGAAGATATTAAACCGCTTTTAATCAAGCAAGTATCTTCATCTGTTAAATGGGAAGAAACTATCAGAAGAATGATAGCAGACGGAGTTGATACATTCGTTGAAGTCGGACCGGGTAAGGCACTTAGCGGATTTATAAAGAAAGTTTCAAGAGATGTAAAGGTGTTTAACGTAGAGGACATGGCGTCACTTGAAAAGACTCTTGAAGGTCTTAACGCATAACAGAGAGGAGATAAAGAAATGTTAAAAGGTAAAACAGCGGTAATTACAGGCTCAGGCAGAGGTATAGGTAAATCAATCGCCCTAAAACTTGCGTCACACGGTGCAAATATCGTTATAAACGATATTCCTTCATCGGATTATGCAGACGAAACTTGTGAAGAAGTTAAAAAGCTTGGTGTAGAATGTATAGTTGTTAAAGGCGATGTAAGAAATACCGAAGATGTTCAGAAACTTGTATCGGAAACTATGGATAAATTCGGTCATATCGACATATTTGTTAATAACGCAGGTATTACAAGAGACGGTCTTATGATTAGAATGTCAGAAGATGATTGGGATCTTGTTATGGATATAAATCTAAAGGGTGCATTTAATTGTATCAAGGCAGTTGCAAGACCTATGATGAAACAAAGAAGCGGTGCTATAATTAATATGGCGTCAATCGTAGGTGTTATGGGTAATCCGGGTCAGGCGAACTATGTTGCTTCAAAAGCAGGTCTTATCGGTCTTACAAAGACAACAGCAAAGGAATTTGCATCAAGAGGTATCAGATGTAACGCAGTAGCACCTGGCTTTATCCGTTCTGCTATGACAGACGTATTGTCTGACGATGTAAAGAAGAAATATCTTGACTCAATTCCGCTTGGGGAATTCGGAGAAACTGAAAATATTGCAGATGTTGTTGCATTTTTGGCATCTGATATGTCAAAATACGTTACAGGTCAAGTAATAAATGTTGACGGCGGACTTGTTATGTAATATAATATGTATATAATTCGTTTAGAATTTATATAGACATTACTGAAAGGGGGTGCAAGTGAATAATGGAATTTGAAAGAGTAAAGAACGTTATCGTTGACCAACTAAGTGTTGATGCAGATGAAGTAACTTTGGAAGCATCATTCGTTGACGATTTGGGTGCAGACTCATTGGACGTTGTTGAACTTATCATGGGTCTTGAAACAGAATTTGATATCGAAATCCCTGATGAAGATGCTGAAAAGATCAGCACAGTAGGCGACGCAGTTGAATATATTAAGAGTCATGCGTAAGATACGAAGTCGTGCCTTGTATCAATACTCTTGGTGCAAGGCATGAAATTTTTTTGAAAAAAGAAATTAATTTTATTATATAGATAAGGATAAACAATAGGAGGTAACTAAATGAGAAGAGTTGTTGTAACAGGCTTAGGTGCTGTAACCCCTATAGGAAATAACGTTGAAGAATTTTGGAACGGTATCAAAGCAGGTAAATGCGGTATTGATAAAGTAACACTTTTTGACGCAACTGATTTTAAGACACAGATTGCCGGTGAAGTTAAGAATTTTGAGCCGACTGATTTTATCGAGAAGAAAGACGCTCGTAAAATGGACAGATATACTCAGCTTGCAATGGTAGCGGCTGATGAGGCTGTTAAGGATTCCGGTCTTAATATGGAAGACGAAGACCCTTGGAAAGTCGGAGTTATAACAGGTTCGGGTATCGGCGGTATCCATACTCTTGAGGAACAGCATAAGTCACTTCTTGACAGAGGTCCGGGACGTGTAAGTCCGTTCTTTATTCCTATGATGATAGGTAATATGGGCGCTGCACAGATTGCTATTAAGTACGGAGCAAGAGGTGTAAATGAAAATATCGTTACAGCTTGTGCTTCGGGTACAAACGCTATCGGTGACGCTTTAAGACACATTCAGCACGGTGCTAACGATGTGATCATCGCAGGCGGTGCAGAGGCGGCTGTAAGTCCGCTTGCATTTGCAGGCTTCTGTAATATGAAAGCTATGTCAACAAGAAATGACGATCCTAAAACAGCGTCAAGACCGTTTGACGCTGAACGTGACGGATTTGTTCTAAGTGAAGGTGCAGGCTTTATAGTTATAGAAGAACTTGAACACGCAAAGAAGAGAGGAGCTCACATTTATTGTGAACTTGTCGGCTACGGTGCAACTGATGATGCTTACCACATCACAAGCCCTATCCCAGGCGGTGTCGGCGGTGCAAAGGCTATGTCACTTGCAATCGAAGACGCAGGTTTAAAGCCTGAAGATGTAACATACATCAATGCTCACGGTACATCAACAAAGTACAATGACGAGTTTGAAACACAAGCCATAAAAGAGGCTCTTGGCGACGCGGCTAAGAACGTTGCAGTAAGCTCAACAAAGTCAATGACAGGTCACCTTTTGGGTGCGGCAGGCGGTGTCGAGGCAATCGTTTGTGCATTGGCTATCAAGGACAGTTACATTCCTGCAACAATCAATTACAATACACCTGATCCTGCTTGTGATTTGGATATAGTTCCGAATAAGGGCAGAGAACAGGAAGTTAAAGTTGCAATGTCAAATTCACTTGGATTTGGCGGTCATAATGCAACTATCGTAATGAAAAAGTACGAAGATTAATTAAATAAACTTAAACAATAGAGGATGTCTTTTTAAGGCACCCTCTACTGTTATGTGGATTGCTCTAAGCGGTGAACGGTTCACTCTTTAGAGCAGTGTATGTACAGAGAAAGGAAAGCTGTTATGAAAAACGTACAAGAGAAAATCGGTTACACATTTAAAAATGTCAATCTTTTAGAAACGGCACTTACACACAGCTCATATGCGAATGAGTGTAAAAAAGAAAATAACGAACGTCTTGAATTTTTGGGCGATTCTGTTTTGAGTGTTATAATCAGTGACTATATATTCAGACGTTTGCCGAATGTTGACGAGGGCTGGCTTTCAAAATATCGTGCAACGCTTGTCTGCGAACAGTCGCTTAACGAAATATCTAAGAAAATTTCGCTTAGCAAATTTATATTGCTTGGTAAGGGTGAAGAAATGACAGGCGGACGTCAGAGAGCGTCTATCGTTTCAGACGCATTTGAGGCAGTTTTGGCGGCAATTTATCTTGACGGCGGTATGGAAACGGCAAGAAAATGGGTAATCGACCTTATGCGTGATTCGATTAACGAAGTTGTGACAGGTCACGGATATGCCGACTATAAAACAATGCTGCAAGAGGCACTTCAAAAAGGTACACAGGGCAAAGTCACATACAGAACAATCGGCGAATCCGGTTTGGATCACAACAAAGTGTTTGAAGTTGAAGTGCTTGTCGATGATGTTCCTAAAAATAAAGGAACAGGTCACAGCAAAAAAGAGGCTGAACAAAATGCGGCACATACTTTGCTTAAATCAATGGGAAAAGTACAGTGACTATGAAAACGTATAATATACCGATATTTGTACCGCACAGAGGTTGTCCGTTTGATTGTGTTTTTTGCAATCAAAAACGTATAACGGGGACACAAAAAGAAGTCACGGCTGATGATGTTCATAATATCATAGGAGAATATCTTAAAACATTGCCGAGTAAAAACAGACGTATCGAGGCGGCGTTTTTCGGCGGCAGTTTTACCGGTATACCGATTAACGAACAAAGCGAACTTTTAGCCGCCGCGAATGAATATCTTAAAAAAGGAGAGATTGACGGAATACGTCTTTCAACCAGACCCGATTATATAGATAAAGAAATACTTGATAATCTGCTTAAATACGGAGTTACAACGATTGAACTCGGTGTACAGTCTATGGACGACAGTGTTTTGAAATCATCAAACAGGGGACACACAAGAAAAGATGTCATAAATGCGGTAAAGCTGATAAAGGAATATCCGTTTACACTCGGACTTCAGATGATGACAGGCTTGCCGGGGGATACCGATGAAAAATCGCTTTATACGGCAGACGAAATAATAAAGCTGAAACCTGATATTGTGCGCATATATCCTACGCTTACCATAAAGGACACATTCCTTGAAAAAATGTATCTTACGGGTAAATATAAACCGCAGTCGGTTGATGAGGCAGTTAATCTTGCAAAACAGCTTTTATTGAAATTTGAAAAGAATAATATAACTGTTATAAGAGTCGGTTTGCAGTCAACCGATGAAATAAGCGAGAACGGCTCTGTTGTTGCAGGACCTGTACACAGCTCATTTCGTGAACTTGTCGAAAGCAGTATTTATTATGACATTATATGCGGTAAATTGAAAGACGGCTGTAAAAGAGCAGATGTTTATGTAAATCCGAGAGAAGTTTCAAAAGCAGTCGGTAATAAGCGTTGCAATATAATTAAATTAAAACAAGAGAAAAATATTGATGTAAAGATATGTACAGATGAAAATTTGGAAAAAAGAGAGGTGAGATGTACTTGCTATTAAAAAGACTTGAACTGCAAGGTTTTAAATCGTTTGCTGATAAAACAATTCTTGAATTTGTTGAAGGCTCAACGGCGGTCGTAGGTCCTAACGGCAGCGGAAAAAGTAATATTTCCGACGCTATTCGTTGGGTTATCGGTGAAATGAGTGCAAAATCTCTCAGAGGTTCTAATATGCAAGATGTCATTTTTGCAGGTACAGAAACGAGAAAGCCTGTCAATTTTGCGGAAGTGAGTCTTGTACTTGATAACAGCAGTCATTTGTTTGATATAAATTATGATGAAGTTGTTGTAACAAGACGACTTTTCAGAAGTGGTGAAAGTGTGTATCAGATTAATCGCTCAAACTGTCGTTTGAAAGATATACATGAGCTGTTTATGGATACGGGTCTTGGACGTGACGGTTATTCTATTATCGGACAGGGTAATGTGTCGCAGATATTGTCAACCAAAGCCGAGGACAGAAGAAGTCTGTTTGAGGAGGCGGCAGGTATATCAAAATATAAGTACAGACGTGAAGAGGCGGAACGAAAGCTAAAGGGTGTTGAAGAAAACCTTGTAAGAATTTCCGATATAACGACTGAACTTGAAGGTCAGCGAGGACCTCTAAAACGTCAGTCGGAAAAAGCGAGAAAGTATTTGACATACTATGAAGAATATAAAGGACTTGACGTAAATTTAAGCATTATAACGATAGACAAAAACCGACTTGCCGCCAAAGAGGCAGACAGGCTTTATAACAGCGTTGAAGAAGAACTTGCCGAGCTCAGAGCAACGGAATCGGAAACAGAACAAAAAATCACATCGCTTTATAATGAAAGTGAACAAGCCGATACCGAAATAGCGGAACAGAACAAACTTCTTCGTGAGGCTGAGTCAAAGAATATGGAAACCAAAAATCATATTTCTTTATTTGAAAACAACATAAAGAATAATGAGCTTATGCTTAAAAGAATTGATAACGAAATTCAAAGCATAAAAGATAAAAATATTGAACGCGAAAACAGTATAGAAAAGCAAAAGGCAGAGATTGAAGAAAAGAATAAAGATGCCGAAGAAATGCTTACTGCGTTTGATTCTATGAAAGAGGAACAGGACGAAATTGCAAAGCAGAAAGATACTCTTTCAAAAGAAATCGACAGTCTGCAGGGCGATATTATCGAAAAGCAGAATTTGATTGCGACAAAGCGTGCGCAAATAAACGGTGTTGAAAATTTGAGGAGCAGTTTTATAGAACGACGAGAAGTGGTTGAAACCGAAATAAAGACCTTTAACGAGGGCGTTTCAAACACAAAACAGGAGATAGAAAACTGCAAAAAGGAAATATCGGAAAAGTCTGAAAAGTGCGGTAAAATGAAAGAAACCATAAACCGCCATAACGAAAACATAAATAAGTTAAAATCCGAAAACGATAAACTTACATCAAGTCTTAACAATATGAATGTCGAGTATAATTCAAAATCTTCAAAGAAGAAAATTCTTGAGGGTATGGAAAACGATTATGCGGGATATTCAAAGAGTGTAAAGTCGGTGCTGAAAGCCGAAGAACTGAAAAAAATCAGAATTTACGGTACTGTATCGGGACTTGTGGACGTAAAAAAGGAATACGTTACGGCTATTGAAATCGCACTCGGCGGAGCATTGCAGAATATCATAGTAGAGAGCGAAGAGGACGCAAAGACGGCGATTAATTATCTTCGCAGAAATAATGCAGGTCGTGCAACATTTTTGCCGGTGTCGGCTGTAAAAGGCAGAGAACTTGATAATGTTGGCGAAATAAGCAAGCAAAAAGGCTTTATCGGACTTGGAAGTAAACTTATAAAGTATAACAGTAAGTACGACGGTATTATAAAAAGTTTGCTCGGCAGAGTTGTTGTGGTTGATAATGTGGATAATGCCATTGCTATGAGCCGATATTTCGGGTATAAATTCAGAGTTGTAACACTTGAGGGCGAAATATTGAACGCAGGCGGTTCGATGTCCGGCGGCAGCGTAAATAAGCAAAGCGGATTTTTGTCGAGAGCTACTGAAATAAAAACACTTACATCGGAATTAAACGATTTGTCAGTTAAAATAAAAGAGGTTGGCGACAAAAAACAGCAGATTGAAAATGATATGAGAACTATAAATAATCAGTTGTCATCATATGTTCCGCTTGTGAGAGAGTATGAGGACGAGATACTTCGTCTGGAAAATACGCAAAAACATCTTGAAGAAAAGATTGAATCGGGAAGTAATACGGAGAAAAACTATAAAGCAGAGCTTGAACAGATTGAAAAGCAGCTGTCGGAATCTTCGGATGATATTGCCGAGCTTTTGCAGAATGTCAGAAATCTTGAAAAAGAAAGTAATGACTTACAGAGCAAAGCGGAAAAACTGAATGAAGAATTTAATCGAATTTCAGAGGAAAAAGACGAGAAGTCACAAAGCTTGATGGATAACACAATGAAACTTGCAGATATGCAAAGGGACATTAAAGTTATCGAAAAAGATATTGAAACAAAGAAGAATGATATTGCAAATTCCGTAAAAGATATAGCACAAAAAGAGCAGGATAAAACAAGAATATGTGCCGAAAACGAAAGTTTAAAACAGCAGATTGAGGACAAAAACAAGCTGACGGAAGAAATCGCAAAGAGTACGGCGGATATAAATAATTATATCGAGAGTATTCAGAAGAAGAAAAGCGATATTTCAACGTCACTTCAAAATATCCAAAATTCAAATAAGGATTTAACGGATAAATTGCTGAACTTGCAACAGGAACTTTCAAGACTTGAAAACAGACGTGAAAAACTCAATAACGATATTGAAAATATTATAGGCAGATTGTGGGAGGACTACGAACTGACTTATAACAGTGCGTGTGAAATTAAGACAGAAGTGGAAAACGAGAAAGAATCGTTTGCAAGATTGTCGCAATTGAAGTCGCAGATAAAATCACTTGGCAGTGTAAACGTCGATTCTATCGAAGAATATAAAGCGGTAGAGGAGAGGTTTGTGTTCTTGACAGAGCAAAAGAGCGATCTTGAAAAGTCGAAAAACGAACTTAACGGAATAATAGAGTCAATGGAAGAATTGATGAAAGAGCATTTCGGGAAGCAGTTTCAGGAAATCAATGAGAGTTTCAGTCTGGTATTCAGTGAACTTTTCGGCGGCGGCAAAGGTGAATTGACTTTGTCTGACCCAAGCAATGTTCTTGAAAGCGGTATTGAAATTATCGCACAGCTTCCGGGTAAAGGTTCGCAGAATATCAATCTGTATTCGGGCGGTGAAAAGTCGTTTATTGCTATTGCACTTCTGTTTGCAATACTTCGAGTAAAACCGGCTCCGTTCTGTATTTTGGATGAGATTGACGCGGCACTTGACGATGTAAACGTTTCGAGATTTGCAACATATTTAAAAAATTATATTGAACAGACACAATTCATTGTTATCACTCACAGACGTGGTACAATGGAGGCGGCAAATATTTTATACGGCGTAACAATGCAGGAAAAAGGCGTTTCTAAGTTGTTGTCACTTCATATAGATGATGTCGCAGACGATATGGTCAGTTAGGAGTAGTATATGGGATTCTTTGATAAGTTAAAAAACGGTTTGACAAAAACCCGTGAATCAATCGCAAAACAAGTTAATAATGTATTCAGTGTGTTCGTAAAAGTTGACGACGAACTTTTTGAAAATCTTGAAGAGGCACTTATTATGGCAGATATAGGTGTAGAAACTTCAACATACATTATTGAAAAACTTCGTGATAATGTTAAACACAAGCATATCACAGACGGAAACCTTGTAAAAGAAGAATTAAAGAGCATAATAAGCGAAATACTCAGTGCGCTTGATACAACGGTGAATACGTCAACAACGCCGTCTGTTATTTTGGTGATTGGCGTAAACGGTGTCGGAAAAACAACAAGTATCGGAAAAATCGCATCACATTATAAGTCGATGGGTAAAAAGGTACTTCTTGCGGCGGCTGACACATTCAGAGCGGCGGCGATAGACCAGCTTGACATATGGGCGCAGAGAAGCGGTTGTGATATAATCAAGCACCAAGAAAACAGTGATCCGGCGGCAGTTGTGTTTGACGCTTGTACGGCGGCAAAGGCGCGTGGTGCTGATATTCTTATATGTGATACAGCCGGCAGACTTCATAATAAGAAAAATCTTATGGCGGAGCTTGCAAAGATTAACCGTGTAATTGAACGTGAACTGCCTGATTCGGCAAGAGAAACATTGCTTGTTCTTGACGCGACAACAGGTCAAAATGCGGTAAGTCAGGCAAAATTGTTCTCCGAGGCGGCGGATATTACGGGAATTATCCTTACAAAGCTTGACGGTACGGCAAAAGGCGGTATTGTAATATCAATTGCAAAGGAACAGAATGTTCCGGTTAAATTTGTCGGCGTCGGTGAAGGTATCGACGACTTGCAGGAATTTAACAGCGATGATTTTGCAAAGGCTATATTTGAAGAATAAATAATATAAACTCTGACAGTCAAAAAAAATGGCGGTCAGAGTTTTTTTGTACAGTTTTTTGGACATAGGTGAATGTATAATTTAAGTAGAAAAGGAGATGGGAGAAATGAAAGAACAAAATAAAAAATTGACTATTGCAGAACCTATTGCAGAACGTTTAAGAAATGGAGAAAAAGTTATTTGTGCAAAGTGTAAAAAAGGCTATTATGTTACTGATGCGAAAGATATAAGTACAAGTCATGGATTTTATTGCAACAGATGTAATTCTATGGTGAATATAGATCCGGTTATAGATATTGAATAGAAAAAGTATAAAAAGTTGAAAGGAGATGAAAGAAATGAAAAATTCGGTTTTAGTCACAATAACGGGACTTGCTCATTATTACGGAACGAAGCCGTTCAAAGTCGGAGCGGTAATAAAATTGAAAAAGGAATATGATAACAAATATGATGACGAGGCGATAAGAGCGCAACTGCCGTATATCGGTACAGTCGGTTACGTCGCAAACAGTACATATACGGTCTATTCGGGTACATACAGTGCGGGACGTTTATATGATAAAATAGGGGAATGTGCGTGTGCGAAAATTATTTTAATAACACATTCAAGCGTTGTTGCGGAAGTAATAGAGGGCTGTCCGTCAGAGAGTATGGGCGAATGTGTATTTGAATAAAAATAAAAAAAGTTATCCATAAGGGATAACTTTTTTTGTGGCTGCGGATCCAGGATTCGAACCCGGACAGAACGAGTCAGAGTCGTTAGTGCTACCTTTACACAAATCCGCAACGATAACTGACAAATGATATAATACCATATAATCTAACTTTTGTCAACAGTTTTTTTTTAAAGTTTTTTTGCTGTTGATAAATATAATTTTATATGATAGAATATATATTATTAATTAATCTAAAAAATGGTGCGAGGGACCGGACTTGAACCGGCACGGTTAAACCACACGCCCCTCAAACGTGCGCGTCTGCCTATTCCGCCACCCTCGCATTAACGTGATTTATTATACCAATAAAAAAGAGTTTTGTCAATTAAAATAAATATTTTTTGTGGAGATGTTTTTTAATGAAAAAAATTTTGGCACTTGTTATTATGACTATAATTACTTTTTCACAGTTAAGTGCTTTTGCAATGACGGAATCTGCCGAGTGTGCGTGCGTTATAAATGCGTTGACGGGTGATGTTGTATTTTCAAAAAATATGAACCAAAAACACGCAATGGCAAGCACAACTAAAATAATGACAGCCATTGTTGCTATTGAACGTTGTAATATGGACGAAATTGTTGATGTGAGTGCGACGGCGGCAAATCAAGAGGGTTCGGCGGCATACATATCTGAGGGAAATCAATACTATATGAAAGATTTGCTTTACGGTTTAATGCTTAATTCCGGAAATGACGCGGCGGTAGCGATAGCCGAACATGTGGCGGGAAGTGAGGAATCATTTGCGGAGCTGATGAATGAAAAAGCGGAAGAACTCGGACTCGGCAATACGCATTTTATGAATCCGAGCGGACTTGACAATCCGGAACATTACACAACGGTTTACAACCTTGCACTTATTGCAAGATATGCAATGACGCTGCCGCAGTTTCGGGAAATAGTTGCAACGCAAACAGCACAGGCACAGGCATTAAATTCAGATGAAATACTTTATTTTTCAAATCACAATAAAATGCTAAGTCTGTACGAGGGAGCCAACGGCATAAAAACAGGCTTTACGAAGTCAACGGGCAGATGTCTTGTATCGTCTGCACAGAGGGACGGAATGGAGTTTATAGCGGTGACTTTGAATGATCCGAACGATTGGAATGACCACGCGGAAATGCTTGATTACGCATTTTCGGAACATTATCCGAAAAAACTTATAGAGCAGGGCGATACTGTAAAGGTTACGAATATTGACGGAAAAGATTATTCAATGGTTGCGGCGAGTGACTTTACAATACCGTTTAAAGAACATCAGAAAACACAGGTAGAAGTTATATCACATATATCAAATGACTTACAAGCACCGATAAATCGAGGCGAAAAAGTAGGTTGTCTTGAAATTGTGTGTGACGGAGTGAGCGTCGGTGAAGTTGATATTATTTCGGAAAACGATATTTACGGAGTAAGCAATATAAGATTGAAAAACAGTTTTTTCAGCAGCTTTATAAGAGTTGCGAAAATATTGTTGGTATAAATGAAAGGAGAAAAAATGGGAGAGATAGTAAGATTACAAAAATATATAGCAATGAGCGGTGTTGCGTCAAGACGTGCCGCAGAAACTATGATACAAGAGGGCAGAGTTAAGGTAAACGGCAAGAAAATAACGGAGCAAGGCGTAAAAATCGAAATCGGTGCAGACAATGTATCCGTTGACGATAAGCCGATAAAGCTTAAAAACAAGAAGTATTATATAATGCTTAATAAGCCTGTCGGATATGTTTCAACCGCAAAAGACCAATTTGACCGACCGACTGTTGTTGACCTTATAAAAGAAGATTTGGGTGACGTAAGAATTTTCCCTGTCGGACGACTTGACTATGAAACCGAGGGATTGCTTTTGCTTACAAATGACGGCGACTTCACATACAAAGTCACGCACCCTAAGTTCCATACCGATAAGACTTATATCGCAACGATAAAGGGCGGTATAACGATAAGCGGTATCAATAAGCTGAGAAACGGTGTTTATATCGATGATTTCAAAACATCACCGGCGGAGGCTGAAATACTTGACGCGGTAGACGGACACACATATATTAAAATAACAATTCACGAGGGTAAAAACAGACAGGTTCGTAAAATGTTTGCGGCAATCGGCTGTACGGTTGTCGGCTTGCAGAGAATTAAGATAGGCAACGTGGAACTCGGTAATCTTCCGCTTGGAAGATGGCGTCATCTGACAAGTCACGAAGTAAATTATTTGATGAATTCTTAAAAAGAGGCTGTTGGCATTTTGTCAACAGCCTCTTTTGTGTATCATATACAAATTTAAGGGGATATTTGTCGATATTTTTTGAAAGCTAACTTGTGAAAAAAGAAATAAAAATGATTGAAAAAAAATTGCGGTTAAGGTATAATATACTTTAGGTATATTTTTTAAAAATTTATCTCTAATCTACAAACAATGGAGGTTAAAACATGGGAACAGTTGATAAATTGACTGAACTTCAATACCGCAGAAGTGTAATAAATAACGGCGGCGGAGAAGTAAAAATCAAAAAGCAGCATGATTCCGGAAAGCTGACAGCAAGAGAGAGAATTAATGCTCTTTTGGATGAAGGCAGTTTCGTTGAAATTGATGCTTTTGTAACTCACAGATGTACCGAGTTCGGTATGGATTGTGTTGAGGCTCCGGGTGAAGGAGTTGTTACAGGTTACGGTACAGTTGACGGACGTCTTGTTTACGTTTACGCACAAGACTTTACAGTAATCGGTGGCTCACTTGGAGAAATGCACGCAAAGAAAATTTGCAAAGTCATGGATATGGCGGCAAAGATGGGTGCTCCGATAATCGGAATGAACGATTCGGGCGGTGCAAGAATTCAAGAAGGTATAGACGCTCTTTCAGGTTTCGGAGATATATTCTTCAGAAACACTGTAAACAGCGGTGTAATTCCTCAGATTTCTGTAATTATGGGACCATGTGCAGGCGGTGCTGTTTATTCACCGGCTATTACAGACTTTATCTTTATGGTTGAAAAGACAAGTCAGATGTTTATAACAGGTCCACAGGTAATCAGTTCTGTTACAGGTGAAAATGTAACAAGCGAAGAGCTTGGCGGCGCTGATACACATACTTCAAAGTCGGGTGTTGCACACTTTAAGGCAGCAAATGACGAAGAATGTATCGCAAAAATCAGAAAGTTGCTTTCATACTTACCTGCAAACAATCTTGAAGAAGCTCCTTACGAACCTACAAATGACGAAATCAATCGTCTTTCAGAAAAACTTACAACAATCGTTCCTGACGATTCGGGTAAGGCTTATGACGTTAAGGAAGTTATCGCCGAACTTGTTGATAACGGCGACTTCTTTGAAGTACAGGAAGGCTTTGCAAAGAATATTGTAATAGGTTTTGCAAGAATGAACGGACAGGTTATCGGTATCGTTGCAAATCAGCCTAAGGTTATGGCAGGTTCACTTGATGTTAACTCATCAGACAAAGCAGCAAGATTTGTACGTTTCTGCGACAGCTTTAATATTCCTCTTGTTACTCTTACAGACGTACCGGGTTATTTCCCAGGCGTTGAACAGGAACAAAACGGTATTATCAGACACGGTGCAAAGCTGCTTTACGCATTCTCAGAGGCTACAGTTCCAAAGATTAACGTAATCTTGAGAAAAGCTTACGGCGGTGCATACATAGCAATGAATTCAAAACATCTTGGTGCCGATATAGTAATGGCATGGCCGACAGCAGAAATCGCTGTTATGGGTCCTGAAGGTGCCGCTAACATCATTTTCAAGAATGATATTAAGGAAAGCTCTGACCCTGTTACTACAAGAAATGAAAAGATTCAGGAATACAGAAATAAGTTTGCATCACCTTACGAGGCTGCAAAGCGTGGTTACGTTGACGATGTAATTGAACCTGATTCAACAAGACCGAGAATAATCGCCGCACTTGAAATGCTTGCATCAAAGCGTGATTCAAGACCGGCTAAAAAGCATGGAAATCTTCCTGTTTAATTGTGAAAGGAGATTTTTAGTATGTATTCAGAAGCATTATTGACAGGTCAGAACCTGTCATTAAGTGAAGCGTTGGCAATGGGAGGAGAAACAACAGTTATAGGTTTGGCAATAGTTTTCGCCGTACTTATCATACTTATGATAGTGCTTTCGCTTTTCAGGGTTATATTCTATAAAAAGCCTAAAACACAGGCAGCTCCTGCTGCAGCACCGGCTCAAGCAGCACCTGTAGAGGAAGAAACGGCAGACGATACAGACGAAGAAGAGCTTATCGCAGTATTGACAGCCGCAGTTGCCGCAAGTCTAAATACTTCAACGTATAACCTAAGAATTAAGTCATACAGAAGAACAGACAACAAAATGCCTGCTTGGAATAAGGCGGGTGTAACCGAAACAATTAATAATAGATTCTAAAGGAGGCAAAACCTAAATGAGAAAGTTTAATATTTCAGTAAATGGAAAATCATACGAAGTTGACGTAGAAGAAGTAGGCGGAGTATCAACTCCTGCACCGGCTCCTGTTCAAACAGCCGCTCCTGCACCAAAGGCTGCACCGGCTCCAAAGGCTGCACCGAAAGCTGCTCCTGTTGCAGGCGCTAAGCAAGTAACTGCTCCAATGCCTGGTACAATCGTATCTGTAAAGGTAAATGTTGGTGATAAAGTTGAGGCCGGAACACTTGTTGCCGTACTTGAGGCAATGAAGATGGAAAACGAAATTTTCGCCGGTGTAGACGGAACAGTTGCAGGTATCAGTGTATCAGCAGGTGACAGTGTAAACAGCGGTGACGTAATAGTTTCAGTAAACTAATACAGTCACGACTAAATTATAGAAAGTGGTGACAATAAAGTGTTAGAAAGTTTTGCAAACTTTTTGCAGAATACAGGTTTGTACGCACTTATTTCAAGCGGTGGCATTGACGCCGTTAAGACAATTATAATGATTGCGATAGCTTGCGTACTTCTGTATCTTGCAATAGTAAAAAAATTCGAGCCGTTATTGCTACTTCCGATTGCGTTCGGTATGCTTTTGTCAAACTTACCGATGATTAAGGATTCAAGTGCTATTATGATGCACACGGAATTTTTTACGAATCCGGAGTATATGACGGACGGAAAATATATTAATGTCGGATATATCTGTCAGCATGGCGGTCTGCTTGACCTATTGTATCTCGGAGTTAAGCTTGGTATTTATCCTCCGCTTATTTTCGTTGGTATCGGTTGTATGACAGACTTCGGTCCGCTAATTGCCAATCCAAAGAGTATTCTTCTTGGTGCGGCTGCACAGTTCGGTGTATTCTTTACATTCGTAGGTGCTCTTGTTCTAAGCGCTCTTGTACCGTCAATCAATTTCGGTATCAAAGAAGCTGCGTCAATAGGTATCATCGGCGGTGCCGACGGCCCTACGGCTATTTACGTTACAAAATCACTTGCACCGGCACTACTGCCGGCAATCGCCGTTGCGGCATATTCATATATGGCATTGATTCCTGTAATTCAACCGCCTATTATGAAACTTATGACTCGTAAAAAAGACAGAATGATTGTTATGGAACAATTAAGACCTGTTTCAAAAACAGAAAAAATCTTGTTCCCAATCATCGTTACAATTATCGTTGCACTTATAATCCCTGACGCAGTGTCACTTGTAGGTTGTCTAATGCTTGGTAACCTTATGAAAGAATCAGGCGTTGTTGAAAGACTTACAAAGATGGCACAGAACGAACTTATGAATATCATAACTTTGTTCCTTGGTGTTACAGTAGGTGCTACTGCAACAGCGTCAAGTTTCCTATCAGCACAGACAATCGGTATTATCGTACTTGGACTTATCGCATTCTGTTTCTCAACAGCAGGCGGCTTGTTCTTGGGTGATATTATGTGTTGGGTAACAAAAGGTAAGGTTAATCCGCTTATCGGAAGTGCCGGCGTTTCAGCCGTACCTATGGCTGCTCGTGTATCTCAAACAGTAGGACAGAAGGAAAATCCTTCAAACTTCCTTTTGATGCACGCTATGGGTCCTAACGTTGCCGGAGTTATCGGTTCTGCCGTTGCGGCAGGCGTATTCCTTGCAATGTTCGGAAATCTTTAATTAAACAGATAATAAAGGAGTGAAATATAAATGGCAAAGGGAAAGAAAGCTGTAGAAATTACAGAAACAGTCCTAAGAGATGCTCATCAGTCACTTATTGCTACAAGAATGACAACAGAGCAGATTCTTCCTATTGTAGAAAAGCTTGATAACATCGGTTATCATTCGCTTGAGGCATGGGGAGGAGCTACATTCGATGCCTGCCTAAGATTCCTTAACGAGGATCCTTGGGAAAGATTGAGAAAGATTAAGGATAGAGCTAAAAAGACTCCTATCCAAATGCTTTTCAGAGGACAAAACATACTTGGTTACAGACACTATGCTGATGATATAGTTGAATATTTCGTTCAAAAGTCAATCGCAAACGGTGTTGATATACTAAGAATTTTTGACGCTCTTAACGACGTCAGAAACCTTGAATGTGCTATCAAGGCTTGTAAGAAAGAAAAAGGTCATGTACAGGCTACAGTTTGTTACACAACAAGTGAATTCCATACAAACGAAAAGTTCGTTAAAATGGCTAAGCAACTTGAAGAAATGGGTGCAGACTCAATCTGTATCAAGGATATGGCAGGTCTTTTAAGACCATATGTAACATATGACCTTGTAAAGATGATGAAAGAAGAAGTTAAGATTCCTATTCAACTTCATACTCACTACACAAGCGGTGAGGCTTCAATGGTTTACCTAAAGGCTATTGAGGCAGGTGTAGACGTAATCGACTGTGCTATGTCACCGTTGGCTATGGGTACATCACAACCGCCTACAGAGCCTATGGTTGCGGCTCTTCAAGGTACAGAGTACGATACAGGTTACGATTTGGATAAGCTTATCGAAATCTGCGACTACTTCAAGCCGCTAAGAGAAGAATACATTAAGAGCGGTCTTATGAACACTAAGGTTATGGGTGTTGACGTTAATACTCTTAAGTATCAAGTTCCGGGCGGTATGCTTTCAAACCTTGTATCACAGCTTAAGCAACAGGGCAGAGAAGACGCATATGATGAAGTGCTTAAAGAAGTACCTCGTGTTCGTGCAGACTTCGGTTATCCTCCGCTTGTTACACCGTCATCACAGATTGTCGGTACACAGGCAGTACTTAACGTGCTTATGGGTGAAAGATACAAGATGGTTTCTAAGGAATCAAAGGGTCTTGTAAGAGGCGAATATGGTAAGTGCCCTGCTGAAATCTCTGACGAAATCGTTAAGAAGATTATCGGCGACGAAAAGAGAATTACTTGTCGTCCGGCTGACCTGTTAAAGCCTGAGCTTGAACAGATGAAGAAAGAATGTGCAGAATGGATTGAACAGCCTGAAGATGTATTGTCATATGCATTGTTCGGTCAAGTTGCCGTTAAATTCTTTGAATACAGACGTGCTCAGAAATATAAAATTGATGCAGATTTAGTGGATATGGAAAATAAGACATATCCGGTTTAATTGCGTGTTTTAGTACCGGACGAAATATTTCGTCCGGTATTTTTTATAAAAAATTTTAAATACAGGAGGATATTATGATTTTTGGATTTATAGGCAGCGGAAATATGGGCGGTGCTATAATCGGCGGAATTATTAATTCTGATATAGCAAGTCCTGAAAATGTAATTGTTTCGGATAAAAATGAACAGGCATTAAAGAATATTAATGGAAAATACGGTGTTAAAGTGACATCGGACAATAAAGAAACGGCAGATAAAGCTGATGTATTGTTTTTGTGTGTAAAACCGCAGTTTTTATACGGTGTGATTGATGAAATCAAAAACAGTGTTTCAGATAATACAGTAATCGTTTCAATAGTAGCAGGACAGGCGATAGAAACGATTGAAAAGGCTTTTGAACATAATATTAAACTTGTGCGTGTAATGCCTAATACACCGGCTTTAGTCGGCGAGGGAATGGCGGCATTGACACCGAACAGCAATGTTACAAAAGAAGAAACAGATGTAGTTGTAAACGTGTTTAACAGCTTTGGTAAAGGTGAAGTCGTATCGGAAAATCTTATGGACGCCGTAACGGCTGTCAGCGGTTCGTCACCGACTTATGTGTTTATGATGATTGAGGCAATGGCAGACGCAGCTGTTATAGGCGGTATGCCGAGAAGTCAGGCATATACATTCGCCGCACAAGCAGTACTTGGAAGTGCAAAGATGGTACTTGAAACAGGCAAACACCCGGGTGAATTGAAAGATATGGTTTGCTCACCTGCCGGAACTACAATAGACGCAGTTGCAATACTTGAAAAAGACGGTTTCAGAAACAGTATCATTGACGCAATGGTAGGTTGTATGAATAAGTCAAAAGAACTTGGAAAAAAATAAGATAAAACAATAACGCCACCGATTTTATTATCGGTGGCGTTATTGTATATGAACGTAACATTGTATTCAAACAATGTTAAATATATTATACACTATTAATTGTAAAAATTCAATAGAAAAATAAAATCTTTTTTAAAATATCTCTGATTTTTAAACATTATCGAAGTATGATATATATTTTACGGGTGCTTGTTTATTAAATAAATACTCATATAAGTCGATAAAATAGTCGTCTGTCATACTTGCGATATAATCCGTCACAATATCATTAAAATCACTGTTTTTTGTATATTCGTATCCCGAAAATCGGTTTGAGTAGTCGATTAATTCAATATGATGCTTGAATATCGGCGATGATTTTATGTCATTTTTTAAATCATAAAGCAACTTATTGTATATTTCCTCAAACATCGGTTCAATAGTTTTGTCGTATACGTCAGAAATTTTGCTGTTTTGATATATAACACGGAAATTGTCTTTTTTACTGTTTTTTAGTGCTTGATAGTGCTTTTCATCAAGCTGTATAAAATCTTTGCCGTAACTGTTTTCAACGATATTTACAATAAGATTATTTATAATAGCCGCATTGTATTTGCCTATTTCACTTTCGGCGAAAACACTTTCACTGTCAATCAGCTTGGTTTTTATAGCGTCTTGGCGGTCTTTTCCGATATAAGCAATCATATCCGAAATTCTGACAACACAACCCTCAAGCGTAGACGGTACAAGTCGGTCTATTGCGGATGGGTCAATATAACATTCTTCAACCTTTGCGTCAAAATCCTTGAAATTGTCAAGCTTTGACGGACGGTATTCTTTGCACTCGAACTCACCGTTGTGACAAAGTATTCCGTCAAGTGTTTGAAGGCTGATGTTGAGGTTAAATATTTTATCAAGCACACGCACACTGTGTACGTTGTGATTGAAATATCGTCCCGTATTTGCATGATATGATTTGTTTAAGAATTTTTCGCCCGCGTGACCGAACGGTGTGTGACCTATGTCGTGACCGAGTGCGACAGCCTCTATTAAATCAAGGTCAAGACCAAGCATTCTGCCTATATTTCGCGCAATTCTTGAAACAAGCTGAACGTGCAGAGCACGGTGTGAAATATCATCGTTTTTATAAAAAGAAAATACCTGTGTTTTGTCGGCATAGCGGTTGTAATATGGACTGTGCATAATTTTTTCAACGTCACGCACAAACGCAGGCCGCCAAAGAGTGGCTCTGTCGTGTTCCTTGTCAATACGGCGGATTGCGTTATCCTTAAAACCGTTGCCGTCAAAAAGTTCTGTATTTATTTTGTTTTGTAATTCATCGGAAAGTTTTTCGTAATTTGAATCTGAACTCATTTTATACCTCCTCGTTTTAATTGATTATACCATAAAATGCGGAATATAACAATATTCGTAACAATAAATTAACAATTACAGTAGTGACAATTAAAAAAGAATGTGATATACTATATGTAGTATGAAGAAAATATTAAAGTAAATATAAGGAGCGAGAATTATGAAAAAAGTGCTTTCGGGTATGATTGCGGCAGTTATGACAATATGTATGTCGGTATCTGTATTTGCGTCACCAAATTCAAGCGTATCTATAAAAAATAATGACAGTAAGTCAACCCCTGTTACATATGAATATGCACCTGATCAGTTGGGTGAAACTGTGAGATCGATAAAGCCGTTGATGACAAAACTTGACGATTTGTCTAAACAGTCGTCTGTTGTTCAGACTCTTACAATATCAAGCGAAAGTGCAGAGGGTGATCCGGTAGATTTTAAATTGAGATTGTCTATGTCGGAAAAAACGTCAAACGATGTAAAACCAGAGGCCTTAAAAACACCGTCACCTGACGAATACAGTGCTTTGAATTATTATAATATAAAAGTAACGGATTCAAACAATAAGCTTATTTATTCGTATGCGAATGACGACTCTAAAACGGATAACGGTACATATAAAGATATTCCGTTGGGAACAATGAACAGTTCTGCGAATACTGAAAACAAAATTATAAATGTAACGGTATCGGTAAATAAGTCCTTGAAAAATTCTGATGCGGCACAATATGCTGAAAAACTTGATTGGAGCATTGTTTCAAGCGTGAAAAAAACAGAGATTGCCGAGACACCAAAGGCTACAGAAGAAGCTGCAAAAGAAACAACTGCACCGACAACGGAAGTAACAGCAAAGGAAACAACTAATCCGTCTGTAAAAGAGGATAAAAACGGTGTTGTTACATTGGCACAGGGCGAATATATTTGCGGTGAAGATATTGACCCGGGCAGATATACTATGACAGGTAACGGAAAAGTTCATGTTTACACAGAAAACGGTGAATTAAAATCAACAATCGCATTAAAGGATAAAAATTCATCTGCAAATGGGGTTGAGGAATATCTTATAAATTTGACAGACGGTGAAAAGATAAAGGTTGAATCTGAAACTAAATTCACACCGTATACTGCAACTGCGACCGCAAAACCGAAAGCAACATCAACAGCAAGTTCATCGACAAAAGCTACAACTAAGCCGACAGCTACACCGAAAACAACGGCTAAACCGTCAAAGAACAATCCTAAGACAGGGGATAACACTCCTATCGTAGCATTGGTTTCAGTCGGTATTCTTGCGGCAGGTGCATTTGTGTTTATCGAAATTAAAAAGAGAAAAAACAACTAAACTAAAGTGAAAGGGCGTGTATGATAGTGAAAAAACGATTTACTGTTATACAGGTCCTTTTAATTTTGATATTTGTAGGGTGCTGCGGTTATCTCGGAAAATATTTTTATGATTCACATAAGGCTGAAAGTGGTTTTGATGAATTGAAAAAAGTGGTTGAGAAAAAGGAACGTGCAGACGCAACGGACGGTTATATTGATAAACGTGCAGATAACGGTATGCTTGAATGTTATTACTCGTTATATCAGCAGAATAATGATATGGTAGGGTGGATAAAAATTCCCGATACACCTGTCGATTATCCTGTGGTAAAGTATAGCGACAATGAATTTTATTTGCATAAGAATTTTAATAAGGAATATCAATTCAGCGGTATACCTTTTCTCGATTATCAGTCGAATGACGAATCGGTGAATAAAATTATTTATGCACATAATATGAAGAACGGTACAATGTTTGCGTCACTGGCCGATTATGAGGATAAAAGCTTTTATGACGGTCATAAAAACATAATGTATGATACTTTGTACGATAAGGGCGAATATGAGATTGTGTCCGCGTTTACGACTAAAGTCGGTGCAACTAATGAATTTAAGTATTACGATTATGCGGATATAGAGTCGGAGGAACGATTTAATGAATATGTCACTCAGGTAAAGTCACGTTCGTTTTATGATACAGGCGTAAATACAGTGTACGGCGATAGCCTTATAACACTTTCAACGTGTGCGTATCATACGTCAAATGAAAGATTTGTCGTGATTGCAAGAAAGAAATAAGAAAATACTTGCAATCGGCTTTGAAATATTATATAATATATTGGTATGTTAATAGTGTTTTGCTCTCGTAGTTAAGTGGATATAATAAACCCCTCCTAAGGGTTAGTCACCAGTTCGACTCTGGTCGGGAGTACCACGTCGGAATGGACTACGCTCCATTCCGATTTTTCTATGCAGAAAAATCAGTCATAACACTGCGTCATTCCTCCTTAGTCGCAAAAACGCCCGCTCGGTTCACCTGTTCGCATGTAAACGCACTCACGATGGCTCACAGTCGCTGTCACCTTTTTGCGAGAAAGTGCCTGTGGCACAAATGGTTCAAAGCGGACTACGCTCCATTCCGATTTTTTTATTTCCCAATAATAGATTGTTACCAAATTTGTTTTTGACGCCAGGTGGTAGGGGGAACACCGAATTGTTTTTTGAAAGTTTTGTTAAAGATATGAGTATCATAGTAGCCCACACTTTGGGCAGTTTCGGTCACGGACGCGTTTGTGTTTTTTAAATACAATGCCGCGGTATTCATTTTAAGTGAAATAATATAGTTTTGCGGACTTGTTTTTTTATATTCATTAAAAAGTCTTGTCAGATAACTTCTGTCAATTCCGATATATTTTGCGACATCCGAAACGGATATTTTTTTATGAACATTTGTTTTTATAAATGTTTCTGCTTTTTGAATATATTCTTCGGCATTGCTGACGGTATTAATTTGTTCGCCGTCTGTAAGGCAGTAAATGAAATTCCAAAATTTTTGCATGAGCAATTCAAAACACATTTCTCCGGACGAAATAATATTACAGAGTGCATTGCCGACCGAATTATTCTCATCATCGGTATAAATCGGTGTGCTTTCATTAAGACTGACAGATTTTAAAATTGACTGCGACATACTTCCGTTAAATTCAATCCATCGATACAACCAAGGGTCGCTGTCATCGGCTTTATAATATGTAAGCTGATTTGGCGATATAAGGAACATCTGCCCTTTATGAAGATGATATGTGTTATTTTCTGTTTGAAAAATACCTTTACCGCTGTAAACATAATGCAACAGATAGTTATTTCGTACACATGGTCCGAACGAATGATTTCTATTGCATTGTTCTTCGCCGTATTGTACGGGATAAATATCGGTAGGAATAAACTGTGTATATGCGTAATATGTATTTATAAAACAATTCATTTTACTCAACTCCTATTTGTAGAATATCACATTTAGACACATACTGTCAACACTTTGATATTCTGTTTTCGTAAATAAAGTGATATTATAATATCACAAAAAACACAGGAGGATATAAAAATGATTGTCAGAAACGGAAAAACAACGCACCTTATCGGCAGAGATATAAGTTATATAATGTTTGAAAACGAGGACGGAGACCTTTTGAATTTTCATTTCGGAAAAAAGATAGCGGATATTGATTATTCGCAAATGAAAGAAGAATGGGAAGAAAAGTGGGGGTTTGTTTCAAACAGATTTTGTCTTGACAATTATCCGCAGGAATATCCGTCTTACGGCTATTCTGACTTGAGAAATCCGGCATATCAGGTTGTAAATAAATTTGGAAATGCAGTTTCAAGACTGGCAGTAAAAGACTATATAATTCATAACGAATGTGCGGTTCAAACCGACGGTATGCCTTGTCTTTTCAATAAGAATAAAAAAGCTGATACGCTTGAAGTTGTATTATATGATGAAATTATCGACTTGGAAGTGCATTTGTATTATACGGTATTTGACGAGTACAATATAATCGCCAGACATACTGTAATTATAAATAAATCAGACAGCGATATTAAGCTTTTGAGTGCGTATTCGGCAAGTATTGATTTACCTATGGACGACTATGAAATGATACATTTTGCAGGTTCGTGGGGACGTGAGAGAGCAATGCACAGAACAAAGCTTGAAATGGGAATGAAAGCTGAAGTTGAAAATGCAAGAGGCGGAAGCGGACATCAGTTAAATCCGTTTTCAATGATTACTTCGGTCGGCACGGACGAAACACATGGCGAAGTTTACGGATTTTCGCTTGTATACAGCGGTAATCATTCCACAGTCGCAAAAATAGACCAATTCGGCAATTTAAGAGTACAACAGGGAATTAATCCGCATCAGTTTGAATGGATTTTAAAACCGAACGAAAGCTTTTGTACACCGCAGTCGATAATTTGTTATTCCGACAGCGGTATCGGTGCTATGACAAGAGAGTATCACGACGTTTTCAGAAATAATTTGATGAGAAGTAAATGGGTAAACAAAAAACGTCCTATCCTTATAAATAATTGGGAGGGTACATACTTTGATTTTACCGAAGAAAAGTTACTTCAAATGGCTGAAAAGGCTCATAAGGCGGGTATTGAGCTGTTCGTGCTTGACGACGGTTGGTTCGGAAAGAGGAATAACGATACGTGCAGTTTGGGCGATTGGAAAGTTAATTATGATAAATTACCATCGGGTATAGACGGATTGGCGGAAAAAATAAATAAAATCGGTATGAAATTCGGATTGTGGTTTGAACCTGAAATGATAAGTCCAGATTCGGATTTGTACAGAGAACATCCGGATTGGGCAATTCATATTGACGAAAGAGAAGGAGTTCAGTCAAGAAATCAAATGGTGCTTGATTTGAGCAGAGATGAGGTTTGCGAATATGTTATAAATGCGGTGAGCGATATACTTGCAAATGCAAATATTGAGTATGTGAAGTGGGATATGAACAGACAGCTTACAGATATGCCGAGATTGGGATATAACCACGAATACACGCTTGGTTACTATAAAATAATGTCCGCAATAACCGAAAAATTCCCTAATATTTTATTTGAGGGCTGCAGTGCCGGCGGCGGAAGATTTGACGCGGGAGTGCTTGCATATATGCCGCAAATATGGACGAGTGACAATTCGGACGCAATAGCAAGACTTAAAATGCAGTATTCGACTTCAATGTGTTATCCTGTTTACAGCATATCTTCTCATGTAACCGCGTCGCCAAATCATCAATGTGGACGTGATACGTCTTTAAAAACAAGGGCAGATGTTGCATATTGCGGAACATTCGGATATGAGCTTGACGTTACAAAGATGTCCGATGAAGAATTTGAAGAAATCAAAGCACAGATTGAATTTGAAAAGAGAATACAAGACCTTATGTGTAACGGTGACTTGTACAGATTGATAAATCCGTATGAAACGAATTATTGCAGTTGGGAAGTGATTTCAAAGGATAAAAAGCATATATTTGTTATGGCTTGCAAAGTGCTTGCGGTTGCACAAACAAAGAGTGAGAAAGTTAAATTACAGGGACTTGATACGAATAAGCAATACAGAAATACATTTACAGGTAAAGTTTACAGTGGTGATTTCCTGATGTATCACGGTATCAGAGCAAATTATGAAATGAAAGATTTTTCAACTGTTGTATTTGAATTTGCAGAGATATAAAATAAAGGCTGATGACAAAAATCATCAGCCTTTTACTATTCAACTATTTTTCCGATAACAATTCCGTTTTCGTTTCTTTCAAGAAGAACATTTCTGAATTGGTCGTTTAAATCTATATCGGACGGTGCGTGGACTGTAATGTAATTATCTGTTTTACCCTCAAAAAGTCCGTCTTTTGCAGGTTGTTCAAAAAGTACACGCATTGTTTTGCCTATAAAACGATTTATAAATTCATCACGCGTTTTCTGTGTTTCGGCGATTATTATTTTACTTCGCTTTTCTTTTACGTCAGGTGAAATTTGGTTTGGACGTTTTGCGGCAGGTGTTCCGCGACGTTGCGAATATTGGAAAACATGGGCATCGGCAAATTTTATATTGCGTACAAATTCAACTGTTTTATTAAATTCTTCATCACTTTCATCAGGAAAACCGACCATTATATCGGTAGTGATTGCAACATCGTCAAATACCTCTCTTAAACCGTCCACAATGCCTTTAAATTGAGCTGTTGTATACTTTCTGTTCATACGTTTTAATGTTTCGTCACAACCGGATTGGAGCGATATATGGAAGTGGTGGCACAGCTTTTTTGAATCCTTAATGCTGTCTATAAATTCCTGATTTAAAGTCATCGGCTCAATGGAAGAAAGACGTATACGCTCAACGCCGTCAATCTTGTCAACGTCCATAATTAAACTTTCAAGCGTTGTGTCACCGAGATCGACACCGTATGACGCAACATGAATACCGACAAGGATAATCTCTTTAAAGCCGTTGTGTGCAAGCTCCTTGATTTCTCTTACAACATCATCTTTTGCTCTGCTGCGAACAGGACCTCTGGCATAGGGGATAATGCAGTAAGAACAAAACTGATTGCAGCCCTCTTGAATTTTAATAAATGCACGGGTTCTGTTTGAATATTGCTTTATTTGAAGTTCTTCAAATTCGTGGTTACTCATTATATCCGAAACGTGATTAATGTTTGATTCGGTGTTAAGTTCTTCAACAAGCGTAACAATGTTCTTTCTGTCTTTTGTGCCGAGTACAAGATTAACACCCTCAATGGCAAGAACTTCGTCAGGCGCGGTTTGAGCATAACAGCCTGTAACGGCTATAACTGCATTCGGATTAAGTTTTTTTGCACGACGAATAATTTGACGTGATTTTCTGTCACCCATATTTGTTACGGAACAGGTGTTTATAACATACACGTCCGCAACTTCGGTAAATTCTTTTATTTCATAGCCGCTATCGGCAAATAATTCCGCCATAGCCTCTGTTTCATATTGATTAACCTTGCAACCAAGTGTATAAAATGCTGCTTTTTTCATCTTTTCAACCTTTCAAGTATATCTTTTGACAATATCGTTAAAAAAAACTTAACGACATTAGTATTATTATATAAAATTTTTTTTTAAAACGCAATAGCTATTGACTTTTTCAGAAAAAAATTGTATTATAGGTAATGTAAGAGATTACATATTACAAATAGGCTTCACGCATGAAATAAGGAGGAATAAAATTATGAAAACATTTGATTTATTACTAAGCTCTATTAATGACGTAAAAGATTTCGTGAATATCGTAAGTAAGTATGACTTCGATGTAGACTTGACATCAGGTAGATATGTCGTTGATGCAAAATCTATCATGGGTATCTTCAGCTTGGATTTGTCTAAGCCTATTAAGGTTGAAGTACATTCTGATGACTGCGATAAGTTTATGGAAGAACTTGATAAGTTTATCATTAAATAATGTAGCTTGAAAATTAAGCGTCCTTTAAGAAAAAGGGCGTTTTTCTTTTGCAAACAAATTTTAAGAGGAACGTTTTTGATGCGTTCCTCTTTTTCATTTATTCCTGTTCATTTAATTGTGACGGAGTTTCAAGGGTTATGTGACCGATTTTTGCACCGCGCAATTCGTCAAGTACCATATTTGCGGCACGTTCCATATCAATTTCACCGCCTGAAATAACAAAGCCGCGTTTTTTACCGATTTTCTCCAACACTTCATATCCTTTAAGCCCCTCGACAGTATCAAGTTTGTATCGTGTACAAAGTTCGTTTGGATAATTGTCACGTAGATAATCGCATAGGGAATAGGCAAGAAGTTCAGTGTTCATTATTTCGTCTTTTATAGCGCCTGTGTAAGCAAGTTTTACGGCAACTGTTTGATCCTCGAATTTCGGCGGAAGAATACCGGGAGTATCAAGAAGTTCCGCATCACCTTTAATTCTAAGCCACTGCTTACCGCGTGTAACACCCGGTTTGTCACCTGTTTTTGTGCTTGCCTTACCGATAAGACGGTTTATAAGACTTGATTTTCCTACATTCGGAATACCGACCATCATTATTTTTAAAGTTCGGTTTCGGCCTCTTTCTCTTTCACGGTCAATTTTATCCTGTATAAGTGCGCGAGCCTCTGCAAGCACCGTATTAATGCCCATACCTGTCGTACAGCTTATCGGAATAACCTTAAGACCTTGCTCTGCATACCAATCAATCCACAGTTTTGTTCTGTTTTTATCTGCAAGGTCGGCTTTGTTTAAAACAAGCAGTCTCGGTTTGTTTTTTATAATATCGTCAAAATGCGGATTACGTCCCGAAAAGGGAATACGTGCGTCCAATATTTCAACAACAACGTCAATTAATTTAAGATTTGCCTCAATCAAACGGCGTGTTTTCGCCATATGACCGGGATACCATTGTAAATTCTGCATAAGTACCTCGTTAATTATTTAGTAAGACCTATATCCGATAAAGGCCATATTCTGACTTGTGACTTACCTAAAATTGCTTTGAAAGGAACTTGACCGAGTTCTGATGAACGGCTGTCCTTACTGCGGGTTCTGTTGTCACCCATAACAAATACACAGTCATCGTCCACGGTGATAGGATATTCAACGGTAGGATCTATTGAAGTTGTCAAACCGTCATAATAAGGCTCGTCAAGCATTTCACCGTCAACATATACTTTACCGTCAACCAAGTCTATTGTTTGACCCGGCATGGCGATTATTCTCTTAACATAATACTTTTTCTTAAGATTTGAAGGCATACTGCCTTGTGCAAAGAATTTTTCAAATGAAGAAAGTTCTTCTTTGTCTTTTGATTCAGCCAATCTGTCAAAGTATTCTTCACGGTTTTTGTATTCACTGTCAAGAATGATAATATCACCTTGTTTCGGAGTGTAGCCGAGTTTTGTAACTATAAGTCTGTCGTTATCTACAAGTGTAGGGAACATACTTGAACCGTCTACACGTACAATGTCAAATATAAAGCCTTTGATAAGCATAGCAATTACTATTGCGATAGCAAGTGTATATACCCATTCCCAAATTTCTCTTGCAAGGCTTGTCTTTTTATCGTCCTTAGCAGTTGTTTTTGTTACGTTTTCGTTCTTTCCTTCTTGTTCACTCATTTTTTCTTCCTCCTGACATACTATATAAAATGATTATACTACATTTATATTCAAGTTACAATGAATAAAATGTTAATTTTTAAAGACAAAAAAGGGGACACCGAAATGCCCCTTTTCGTATTATAAGGAAATTAGATTCTTTCCTTAACTTTTGCTGCTTTACCAACTCTGTCACGAAGATAGAATAGTCTTGCACGTCTAACTTTACCTTTTCTTGAAACTTCAATCTTTTCAATGTTAGGTGAGTTAACAGGCCATGTCTTTTCAACGCCTACGCCGTAAGAAACTCTTCTTACTGTGAAAGTTTGAGCGATACCGCCGCCCTGTACTTTGATGATTGTACCTTCAAACATCTGAGTTCTTGTACGAGAACCTTCGACGATTCTTTGGTAAACCTTTACGTTGTTACCAACTACAAGTTCAGGTAAATCTGTTCTGATTTGGTCTTTTGTCAAAGCGTTAATGATTTCTTGTGTGTTCATCATTAAATCCTCCTTAATAATCTGGGACATTCGTGCCGACCGAGGCAGAGGACTATCCGTAATAACTATAAAATTATACCACAGTTCAAGCGTAATTGCAAGCTTTTTTTAAAAATTTTTTCGACATATTTAAAAAAATCTTGCGTATTTATAAAATAGCACTCTATGAAAGGGATAAAATTATGAAATTTAAAACTGTTGTTATAACAAAAAAGAAACTTATCATAGCCGTAGTGGGTATTTTGTTTTTAGGCGGTATTATTACGGCGGTGAGCTTAATTCCTCCCAAAACGGCGAATGTGTTTAATTATCAAAATGAAATATATGAAGATATACTTGCCGAGGGTCTGCCGAATAGTAATGAAAAGACATTCAGCTTAAAGGATTTTGCAAAGAAAATATTAGGGTTTGATATTGAAAATCCGGAAACAATAATAAGTGAATATTCATCGGTATTTGACGGGACAACCTCACAGACGGAGCAGGAGAATACAAGTGAAGAAATTGCGGAAGACAGTACGGAGCAGGGAGAAGAACAAACGGAGCAAACACCTGATACAGTACAGGAAGAAGTACCAATGCCGAACAAATCACAAATTTGTACGGCGAATAATTTGAAGCTGAACAATGCAACAACATATAATGTGGACGTAAATGCCTTGTGCGCAGAGGAGTTTTCAATAAACACAGATACAGACGGACCGAAAGTTCTTGTTGTACATACGCATACAACGGAATGTTATGACGGCGACCAGATGAACGGTGAAACGGAAAGAAATACGGACGCGAGTATGAATGTGGTTGCGGTAGGTGACGAGATATGCAGGGTGCTTGAAGAAAACGGTATAAAGACGGTACACGACACAACTTATCACGATTATCCGTCATATCAAGGCTCTTATACAAGGGCGTTGTCAACGATAGAAACACAGCTTAAAAGCAATCCGACAATAGAAATTGTACTTGACGTACATCGTGACGCATTTATTTATTCGGACGGCTCAAAACTTGCGGTTACGTGTGAAGAAAACGGAATATCGACTGCACAGGTTATGCTTGTTGTCGGTACGAACAGTATGGGATTGTGGCACGAAAATTGGCAGGAGAATTTAAAGTTTGCGGCTAAAATTCAAAATGCGGCTGAAATAATGTATCCCGGAGTTATGCGACCTATTAATCTCAGAAAAGAACGATTTAACGAGCATATGACTAAAGGAAGTTTGATTTTAGAGGTCGGAAGTAACGGAAATACTCTTGCACAGGCGAAAGAGGGCGGAAAAGATGTTGCAAGAGCGATTGCGGCAGTGCTTAATGCAAAATAATCGTTGCACAGACAGGCGATTTGTGATATAATAAAAAATAATTATCGAATATTTTAGGAGAGAAAATATGTCAAACGAAAGACAGAGTAAAATCAGAAATTTTTGTATAGTAGCACATATAGATCACGGTAAGTCAACACTTGCTGACAGATTGCTTGAACTTACGGGAGAAGTTTCGGAACGTGATATGGAGGAACAGCTCCTTGATAATATGGATTTGGAGCGTGAGAGAGGCATCACGATTAAGGCACACGCCGTTACACTAAAGTATAAGCGTGATGACGGAGAAATTTATACTCTTAACTTAATTGACACACCGGGACACGTTGACTTTAACTATGAAGTTTCACGTTCGCTTGCAGCGTGTGAGGGAGCGATACTTATTGTTGACGCGTCACAGGGTATCGAGGCACAAACACTTGCAAACACATATCTTGCAATCGACCATGACCTTGAAGTTGTACCTGTAATCAACAAAATAGACCTGCCGTCTGCACAACCCGATATGGTAATAAACGAAATCGAGGACGTTATAGGAATACCTGCGGAGGACGCACCTCAAGTATCGGCAAAGACAGGTCTTAACGTGGAATCTGTACTTGAAGAAATTGTTGAAAAAATTCCGTCGCCGACAGGTGATGAAAATGCACCGCTAAAGGCACTTATATTTGACTCTTATTATGACAGCTATAAAGGCGTTATTGTTTATGTAAGAATTAAAGAGGGAACAGTTAAACCCGGTGACAGAATAAGAATGATGGCGACAGGTGCTGAATTTGACGTTGTTGAAGTCGGCGTTATGCACCCTGCCGGACTTGTGCCTAATAAGGGATTGGCGGCAGGCGATGTCGGATATATTGCGGCAAGTATTAAAAATATTCAAGATACGCGTGTCGGTGATACGATTACAACTGTTAAAAATGCGGCGGCAGAGCCGTTGCCGGGATATAAAAAGGTTAATCCTATGGTATACAGCGGTATCTATCCTGCCGACGGTGCACAGTATGAAGATTTAAAGGACGCATTGTCTAAATTGCAACTTAATGATGCGGCACTGATGTTTGAACCGGAAACATCTGTTGCACTTGGTTTTGGTTTCAGATGCGGATTTTTGGGACTTCTTCATATGGAGATTATACAGGAAAGACTTGAAAGAGAATATAATCTTGACCTTGTAACAACAGCACCGAGCGTTATATATAAGGTTTATAAAACGAACGGTGAAATGGTGTGGGTGGATAACCCTACAAATCTTCCCGATCCTGCAGAGATTGATTATATGGAAGAACCTATGGTCAAGGCTACGATTATGGTACCTAAAGACTATGTCGGCAATGTAATGGAATTATGTCAGGAAAGACGCGGAATATATAAGGATATGACGTATATGGACGCGTCAAGAGCGGAGATATTTTATGAACTTCCGCTTAATGAAATTATATACGATTTCTTTGACGCGTTAAAATCAAGAACTAAAGGTTATGCGTCATTCGACTATGAACTTTGCGGATATACACGCAGTAATCTTGTTAAACTTGATATTCTGCTTAACGGAGAAATGGTTGATGCACTTTCGTTTATTGTTCATAAGGACAGTGCATACTCACGCGGCAGAAAAATGGCTGAAAAACTTAAAGAGGCAATTCCGCGTCAGCTTTTTGAAGTGCCTATTCAAGCGGCGGTCGGTTCAAAGATTATCGCTCGTGAAACTGTTAGGGCAATGCGTAAGGACGTGCTTGCAAAATGTTACGGCGGTGATATTACGCGTAAAAAGAAACTTCTTGAAAAACAAAAAGAGGGTAAAAAACGTATGCGTCAAGTCGGTAGCGTAGAAGTACCGCAAGAAGCGTTTATGTCTGTATTGAAATTAGATGACTAATGCTAAAACAAGCGACAAATTAAAAGTCGCTTGTTTTTTTATAAAATAAAATGTAAAGTATACTTGACTTTTTACAAAATAATGATATAATAAAAATGTAAAGCAAACTATACATAAAGGAGTGGTAATTTGAATAATAGAATAAAAGAACTGCGAAAACAAAAGAAAATAACGCAGGATGAATTGGCAAAAGCGGTTGAAGTAACACGGCAAACGATTATATCGCTTGAAAACGGCAAATATAACGCGTCACTTCAGCTGGCGTACAAAATATCAAGGTATTTCGGAACAAATATTGAAGATGTATTTATTTTTGAGGAGGAATAGTGATGAAATTTAAAAATAAGCTGAAAATGCGATTAGGTATAGCAATTTTTTATGTAATTATCGGTGTATTATTTGTAGTTTTAACAAGTATCGGAATAATAAAAAATGAAGTGATGCTTGCTTTTGGAACGGCATTCGGTGCTTGCGGTTTGATGATGATAGTAAAGAATATCAGAATTTTTAAGAATACAGAGAACTTTATAGAGAAAGAGATTGCCGAAAAAGACGAACGTAATATAATGATTTGGACAAAGGCAAGAAGCTTAACATTTAGCGTGTATGCCGTTATAGCCGGTATTGCGATTATAGTATTGTATGCAGTGAATATGGAATATGCGGCACAAGTGATTGCGTATAATTTGTGTGGCGTTCTGCTTATATATTGGATTTGCTATTTTATAATAAGAAATAAATATTAAATATGGACAAATTCAAAGAAATTTGGTATAATATGTTTAAATAATTATTCGATAGTGGGGGATAAGATATGTATTGTAATAATTGCGGAACAAAAGTACCAGATGATGCGACTTTTTGTCCTAATTGCGGAAACAATATGCAATCGCAAAAACAGTTAAACGGTATAAAAAATGATTTTTCTAAAAATACGAACGGTAATAAACATTCAAAAAAGAATAACAATAACACTGCGTTGATAGTTGCGATTATAGTTGCAACATTGGTTGTATTTATATCAGCCGGCTTGATAATGTTTAATGTGATGTCGGGGAACAGTCCTTTTGCACCGAAAGCAACATCAACTCCTATGCCGACACCGATGCCGTTGCCGACTGCGACACCGACACAAATGCCGGAAGTTACACCGCAAATTGTATATGTGACACAGGAGCCGCAACAAGCTAATGTACCGCCTCAACAGCCAAGACAGGATACAGGTGTTGTAGCACATCCAAGTTATACTATGTATAACAGCAGTGCATATGGTTTTAAGTGCAGTTATCCGTCGCATTTTGTAGTATACAATGACGGAAAAGCAGAAACACTTTATTCTGTAGAAGCACCCGACGGCTCGGCAAGAGAAATTATAGCAACAAAGTCGGCGGCAGATACCTCGGTAGGAAACGAATTGAATTTCTATATTCAAAATCACGCAGGAAATGTGACGTATAAAACTTCTGGTGCTGATTATTTTGCGGTAACGGTTAATGACGGTATAACGGAATATTATAAGTATTGTAAGTTTAGAAACGGTAATATGTATTGGTTTGAATTTATATCACCTCACGCATATCACGATATTTATGATGTCTATATAAATGATATTTACGGTACGTTTAAAGTAAATTAATAAAAAATGCAAGCTGATTTAACAGCTTGCATTTTGTTTTTATTGCTGTGCTAAAAATTCTTTTGCGTCAGCGATTGCTTTTTCGACAACTTCTTTTGCCGGACCGCCTATGACTTTTCTGTCATTTACGCAAGTTTCCATGCTGATAGCATTATAAATATCATCATCGATAATATCCGAAAATTCTTTGAATTCATCCATTGTTAGGTCATCAAGTGCTTTGTCGTGTTCGATTGAATAGAATACCATTCTTCCGACAACTGCGTGTGCCTCTCTGAAAGGTAAGCCTTTCTTTACAAGATAATCGGCAACGTCAGTTGCGTTTGTAAATCCACCCTTTGAGCCTTTTAGCATATTATCCTTTTTAACTGTCATTGTTGCAATCATATCGCAGAATACAGGCAAGCAAAGTTTAACTGTATCAATACTGTCAAAAATAGGCTCTTTGTCTTCCTGCATATCCTTGTTGTATGCAAGCGGAATACCTTTCATTGTAGTAAGCAAGCCCATAAGATGACCGTAAACACGACCTGCCTTACCGCGAATAAGTTCCGCAACATCGGGATTTTTCTTTTGTGGCATAATAGATGAGCCTGTTGAAAAAGCGTCGTCCATTTCAACGAATGAAAATTCATTGCTTGACCATAAAATAAGTTCCTCACAGAAACGGCTAAGGTGCATCATAACAAGAGCAAGACAGTTTGCAAGTTCAATAACAAAATCTCTGTCGGAAACACCGTCAAGCGAGTTCATTGTAACCGCGTCAAAACCAAGTTCGCTTGCGACAAATTCTCTGTCAAGAGGGTAGGTAGTACCTGCAAGCGCACCGCTGCCCAAAGGCATAACATTAGTACGTTTTCTGCAATCACGAAGTCTTGAAAGGTCGCGTTTGAACATTTCAAAGTAAGCCATTAGGTGATGTGCAAAGGTAACAGGTTGTGCCTTTTGAAGGTGTGTGTAACCCGGCATAATTGTTTCAGTGTGGTCTGAAGCAAGGTCAACAAGTACGTTAAGTGTGTGTATAAGCATTTCTTCAATATCGGCAGTTTCGTCCATAAGATACATACGAATGTCAAGAGCGACTTGGTCGTTACGGCTTCTGCCGGTGTGAAGTCTTTTACCTGCATCACCGATACGCTCAATTAAAATCTTTTCAATATTCATATGAATATCTTCTGCGTCAATTTCAAATTCAACTTTGCCGTCCTCAATATCCTTTAGAATATTCTTTAATTCGGCAACGATTTTGTCACTGTCCTCTTTTGGAATGATATTCTGTCTGCCAAGCATTGTAGCGTGGGCGACAGAACCTTTTATATCTTGTTTGTACATACGTTTGTCAAAACGTATTGATGAATTGAAATCGTCAACTTTTTTGTCGGTGCTTTTCTGAAAGCGACCGCCCCATAATTTAGCCATATATTTTTTCTCCTTTGTCTATTAACTCATATACTTTTATTATATAATAAAAAAATGAAAATGTAAACGATTTATAAGAATTTTTCGGAAAAGAAAAAGAGGATACCCAAAAGTATCCTCAATATAATATACGATTATTATTTATCCAAACCGTTCTTTTTCTTCATCATAGCACGAACCTTTAGCGGTAGACCGAATAGGTTGATGAAACCTTCACTGTCTTTGTGGCTGTAAAGCTCATGGCTGTCACCGAATGATGCAATATCTTCATTATATAGTGAATATGGTGACTTAGCACCTGCAGGAGTTACGCTGCCTTTGTAAAGCTTAAGTCTGACTTCACCTGTAACAGTTTCGTCCATAATGTCAAACATAGCTGACATTGATTCACGAAGCGGTGTAAACCATTTACCGTCATATACAAGTTCAGCAAACTTAATAGCTGACTGACGCTTGAATGCCTGAGTATCTCTGTCAAGGCAAAGGTATTCAAGTTCCTGAATAGCAGTATAAAGAATTGTACCGCCCGGAGTTTCATAAACGCCTCTTGACTTCATACCTACAAGTCTGTCCTCAACGATGTCTGCAATACCTACACCGTAAGCACCGCCAAGCTTGTTAAGTTCTTCAACAAGCGGTCTTGGGTCTAACTTTTTGCCGTCAAGTGAAACAGGTTCACCCTTTTCAAAACCGATTGTTATGTACTTTGGCTCGTTAGGAGCTTTTTCAGGTGAAACGCCAAGCTTTAACAAGCTGTCAAGCTGTGGTTCGTTTGCAGGATCTTCAAGGTCCATACCTTCGTGGCTGATGTGCCAAATGTTTCTGTCACGAGAATACAAATCTTTCTTTGTAACAGGAATTTCAATGTTGTGAGCCTCTGCATAGTCAACAGCGTCTTCACGAGATTTAATATCCCAAATTCTCCAAGGAGCGATTATCTTTAGTGATGGGTCAAGAGCCTTTATACCAAGTTCAAAACGTACTTGGTCGTTACCCTTACCTGTAGCACCGTGGCATATTGCAACAGCACCTTCCTTATGAGCGATTTCAACAAGTCTTTTTGCAATGATAGGTCTTGCGTGAGAAGTACCTAAAAGATACTTGCCTTCATATACAGCACCCGCTTTTAAAGTAGGGAATATATAATCCTTTACATAATCATCTCTAAGGTCTTCGATATAAAGCTTAGATGCGCCTGCCTTTTTTGCTCTTTCTTCAAGACCGTCTGTTTCTTTACCTTGTCCGACGTCACCGCATACAGCGATTACATCGTAATCGTAATTTTCCTTTAGCCAAGGAATAATGATTGAGGTATCAAGTCCGCCTGAGTAGGCTAAAACAACTTTTTCTTTTGCCATGGTTGCAATTCCTCCTAAAATATTATAAAATATCATTTATTGATGATTTATATTATACACCAATATTTATATATATTCAATAGCAAAATTGACGAAAATAAAGGAGTTAGAAAGAAAATGATTATAATAGGTATAGACCCCGGATATGCAATAGTCGGAATAGGAGTGGTTGAGTATGTCGGAAACAAGTTCAGAACGCTTGAATACAACGCAATCACGACACCTGCCGGAATGCCGACTGTCGAACGCTTAAAAAAGATATATACGGAGATGACGATGTATATAGATAAGTATAAACCCGACGCGGTGGCGATAGAAGAATTGTTCTTCAATTCAAACCAAAAGACCGCGATTAACGTTGCACAGGCAAGAGGCGTATTGCTTGTAGCGGTGGCAAACAAGAATGTACCGATAAGCGAATATACACCGCTTCAGGTTAAGCAGTCCGTTACAGGTTACGGGCGTGCGGATAAAAAACAAATACAATCTATGGTGAAAATGATTTTGGGATTGAATGTTATACCTAAACCCGATGATGCCGCAGATGCTCTTGCACTTGCAATTTGTCACGCACATTCCAATAAAATGAATAATATGCTCGGGATGAACGGTGTAAGGTAAGCATAGATGTAGTGAAAAAATGAATTAATATACAACATATAGTATGCAATGTTACAGAATTGTAACATTGCTGAAAAGTTTATGAAATATAATAATTTTGGATAAAATAAACAATAAAATCAATGTAAAACAATATTAGTATGGTTAAATTATACATACAAAAGCACGATAAGTTAAAAATAAATTAAAAAATCGAATGATATTTAATAATTTTGTAACAAATTGCAAGTTGACATAATTGTAATGTTATTGTATTATATATGTACGAGGTAAGAAGAATGTATTATTATATAAAAGGTACGTTGGTACAAAAGAGCGATAATTACATAGTTGTAGACGCAAACGGAGTGGGATATATGATTTACACTTCGCTAAACAGTATGGAAAATGCGGGTGAAGTCGGTAAAAAAATTACAATATATACATATTTACACGTCAGAGAGGACGTAATGGATTTATTCGGTTTTACAACTATAGAAGAAAAGAATATGTTTATGCAACTTATATCTGTTTCGGGTGTGGGTCCTAAAGCGGCACTTTCCATTTTGTCGGTAACAACTCCGGCTAAATTCGCGGTGGCTGTTATAACGAATGACGTTAAGACGATTACAAAAGCGTCCGGAGTAGGTCCTAAAATGGCTCAAAGAGTTATATTGGAGCTTAAAGATAAGATGAAAACGGACGAGCTTGAAATTGATTTGGAAGACGAAAGTGAAGATATACTTTCAGATAACAGAAGTGAGGCAATAAGTGCGCTTGTTGTTTTGGGTTACAGCTCAAACGATGCACAAAAAGCCGTTAAAGGTATAGACGGAACATTGAGTGTTGAAGAAATAATAAAGAAAGCACTTGCAGGATTATTATAACAGGAGATTATATGGGGAGGTAAAATCATTGTTTGATGAGGACGAAAGATTTGTCACAAGTGATTTTATAAGTGAAGATGCGGAGATTGAGGTCGGTTTAAGACCGAGAAATCTTTCTGAATATATAGGTCAGGAAAAAGCTAAAAACAATCTTGAAATATACATAAAAGCGGCACTTGAAAGACGTGAGGCTTTGGACCACGTTTTGCTTTACGGTCCGCCGGGATTGGGTAAAACCACATTGGCAAGTATTATTGCCAATGAGATGGGTGTTAATATAAGAATAACTTCCGGTCCTGCGATTGAAAAAGCGGGTGACTTGGCGGCTATTCTTACAAACCTGTCGGAACACGATATACTGTTTATTGACGAAATACACCGTATGTCAAGAACGGTTGAAGAAATACTTTATCCGGCTATGGAGGACTATGCGCTTGATATTATTATAGGTAAAGGTCCGGCGGCGAAATCTATAAGAATTGATTTGCCGAAATTTACACTTATAGGAGCGACAACAAGAGCAGGACTTTTGACAGCACCGTTAAGAGACAGATTTGGTGTTATAAGCCGACTTGAACTTTATACTGTTGAAGAAATCAAGGAAATAGTCAAAAGAAGTGCGGGTTTGCTTGATGTGGAAATAGACGATGAGGGTGCGGCGGAAATCGCGTCACGTTCAAGAGGTACTCCAAGAATTGCAAACCGATTTTTAAAGCGTGTGCGTGACTTTGCACAGGTAAAGTATGACGGTAAAATTGATTATAAGGTTGCGGCAGATGCTTTAAAGAGTATGGAAGTCGATGAACTAGGTCTTGATATAATTGACAGCCGAATGATTAAGACTATGATTGAAAACTTCGGCGGCGGACCTGTCGGTCTTGACACTTTGGCGGCGACAATAGGCGAAGAACCGAATACTATTGAGGACGTATATGAGCCGTATTTGTTGCAGCTTGGTTTTATATCAAGAACACCGAGAGGAAGAATTGCGACAAAGGCTGCGTATGACCATTTTGACATTCCGTTTGCGGAATGATTGAAATAGAAAAAATGTGTAGGATAAAAAAGAAAAGGAGATGATGTGCAAAATGAGAAAATTAAGAGTATCACTTATAGCGATAGTAATGTTTTTGTTTTGCAGTGTAGGTTTCGCATCGGCACAGACTATGATGCTTGAATATGATGGGGGAACACACGAGTATAAAGGAGAGATTTATGCGCTTGTTGTAAACAATCAGCTAATCAATCCGCCGCTTTCACCGATTATATTTAATGACAGAGCACTTGTACCGGTAAGAGAAATATTTGAGGAAGTGGGTGCAACGGTAAATTACATTAATGACACTCAAACCATTGAAGTTTCAAGTGATGAATATGATGTGGTTATGAGAATTAATGATAATGTTGCGTACATAAACGGTGAAAAAACCAATATACCCGACAATGTAGTACCAAAGCTTATCTCAAAGGTAGGCGGTGAAACAAAAACAATGGTTCCCGTAAGATTTATAAGTGAAACGATAGGTCTTGATGTAAAATTTGATTCGGAGGACGGAGCGATTTTGATTGATTCGGACGGATATGTTATTTCGGACGAAAATCAAGAACCGAGTATTGACGATGTAGTTCCTCAGCCGGATAATTCGGATGATAGTGCAAGTTATACACCGTCGGTTGAAACAAAAATAACAAACGTTTCATATGACATTACAGGCGATAACAGCATTAAAGTTACAGTTACATCCAATGCCGATATTTCAAGTTATTCCGATTTTACATTAAGTTCACCGGAAAGAGTTGCTGTGGATTTTGCAGGAATGAAGTTTGACGGCGTAGGTGATACACTAAGCGTTAACAAAGCAGGTGTGACATCTGTAAGAATGGGCGACAATGACGAAAGAGCAAGAGTTGTTGTAGATATTTCAAATTTGAAAAAATACAATATTGAAAAAACGTCAAACAATACTGTTGTTATAAATGTTGAAACAAAGGCGGCTGCACCGACACCGAAGCCGACTGTAAACAACGGAAATTCAAACAACAATTCGACAATTACTGCCGATTCGAGCAAATTGATTGTGCTTGATGCAGGTCATGGAGGAAGTGACTCAGGCGCAGTTGGTTATTCTAACGGCAATGTGGTACTTGAAAAGAATTTGACTCTTGAAATAACATACAAAGTAAAAGAAATTCTTGAAAACGCCGGTTATACCGTTTCAATGACAAGAACAGGCGATACTTTGCCGTCATTGGTTGAACGTCCTACTCAAGCAAATGCTGAAAATGCCGCTGTTTTTGTAAGTATACATATAAATTCCGTTGACAATGCACCGAATGCTAACGGAACTGAAGTATATTACGCAGATTCAAATAATGGTAACGCTTACGGCACAACAAGCGAAAAGCTTGCAACCAATATATTAAACAGGATGCTTTATTATATGGGTTCAACAAACAGAGGTGTTAAAACTGCCGAACACGCAGTTACAAAACGCTGTGAAATGCCTGCGGCACTTACCGAAGTCGGCTTTATAACAAATCCTACGGAAGTTTATAATATGACTACCGACGAATATCAATATAAAGCTGCTCAAGGTATTGCCGAGGGAATAATGATAACATTAAAAGATATTAATGTTCCGCAATAATTTTGTCTTTAAAATGAACTGTCTTTCTTATTTGAGAAAGGCAGTTTTTTTTATTATAATGTTTCGACTAAAATATGTCGAAACATTTTTTTTATTCGACAACCGACTTTGACATTTTTCGTACAGTATATGGAGTATAATACTTTTTAGAGGTGAGCGATATGGAGATATATGCCGATGTAATATTTTTCGTAAATTTTATATTTTCATATGTGCTGTTATACATTCTCGGCAAGTTCGTTAATACGGTGAAAATAAAAAAGCTGCGTTTAGCCGTTGCGGCGGTAATCGGCGGAATAAGTTCGGCGATTATATTTTGTATAGAAATGCCGATGTGGATTTCGTATGTGCTGAGATGCGTGGCGATGTTTTTGATGATAACAACAGCCTATTTTGAAAAACACAAAAACATACTAAATCAGATGTTATGGTTTGTAATGCTCGGCGGTATAATGATGTTTGTAATGATAATGCTTGTATCGCTTACGGGTAAAACAATCGGTATGGCAATCAACAACGGCATTGTATATTTTGATATTAATTCAAAGGTGTTTACCGTATCGCTTGGAATATCGTGCATTATGATGATTTTCTTTGTAAAGATGTTTAAAAACAGAAAAAATAAAAAATACTATATACTGAATGTGACACATAATGACAGAACTATAACTGTTTCTGCATTGTTTGACAGCGGTAATTTACTTAAAGAGCCTATAACGGGTAAGTATGTAAGCATACTTGAATGGGAAGCGGCGAAAGAACTGTTTGATACCGAAATAGAATTTTCGGATATTGAAAATTATATCGAAGATATGAAATTGTGGGCAGTACCGTTTAATTCGTTGGGAAATTCGTCCGATGTTCTGTTTGCTTTTTTGGCAGATGAAATAAACATACCGGAAGAAAATAAAACAATAGATAAAACATTTATAGGTTTGTACGGCAGCAGACTTTCAAATAATGAAGAATATCACGCATTGATTAATGCAGGCTTACTATGAAGGAGTTAAAGGAAATGGAATTATTAAGAAAAATCAGTTCAAAATTTATTTGTATCGGCTCAAATCCTCTGAAAAATGCGGAAGTCTTTTATATCGGAGGCAGTGACACATTGCCGCCGCCATTGAAAAAAGACGAGGAAGAAGCACTTATGAAAAAGCTTGCAAATGGTGATATGAGTGTTAAGGCTACATTGATTGAAAGAAATTTAAGGCTTGTTGTTTATATTGCAAGAAAGTTTGAAAACACGGGGATATATGTTGAGGACTTAATCTCAATCGGTACGATTGGTTTGATAAAAGCGATAAATACATTTAATCCGCTTAAAAATATAAAGCTTGCAACGTATGCGTCAAGGTGCATTGAAAATGAAATATTAATGTATCTTCGTAAAAATTCAAATATGCGCAGTGAGGTTTCTATTGATGAGCCGCTTAATGTGGATTGGGACGGAAATGAACTTTTGCTTTCTGATATACTCGGAACGGATAATGATGTTATCTGTAAAAATATAGAGGACGAGGTTGACAAGGCACTACTTATTGACGCGATGAAAAAACTGTCTGTAAGGGAGCAACAGATAATGCGGTTACGATTCGGACTCGGTAACGGAAAGGAAAAAACACAAAAGGAAGTTGCTGATATGCTTGGTATATCGCAATCATATATTTCCAGACTTGAAAAAAGAATAATAGGCAGATTGAAAAAAGAAATAGCCAAAATGTGCTGAATATACATATTATCGTCATATCTTGTACATAACCGCAATAAAGCGGTTTTCAATCAAGGAGGAAAAAGATATGACGAACAAAGTGGAAATCTGCGGGGTGAATACGTCAAAACTCCCTGTTCTTTCAAGAGAGGAAAAAAATAAGTTATTTATAAAAATCAAGAACGGCGATTTACAGGCGCGTGAAACTTTTGTAAAAGGCAATTTAAGACTTGTACTGAGCGTTATACAAAGATTTAATAATAGAGGTGAAAACGTAGACGATTTGTTTCAAGTCGGATGTATAGGACTGATAAAGGCGATAGATAATTTCGATTTAAGTCAGAATGTGCAATTCTCGACGTATGCCGTGCCGATGATTATCGGTGAAATAAGAAGATATTTGCGTGACAATAATTCTATCCGCGTGAGCCGTTCTCTTAAAGACATAGCATATAAAGCAATGCACGTCAAGGAACGGCTTATAAGTAAAAATTCAAAAGAGCCGACCATATCGGAAATAGCAAAAGAGCTTGACTTGCCGAAAGAAGACGTTGTGTTTGCACTTGACGCAATAGCCGATCCGGTATCGCTGTTTGAACCGATATATCACGACGGAGGCGAGGCTATATATGTAATGGATCAGGTTAAAGACACTAAAAATGTTGACGAAAACTGGCTTGAAAATATTGCGTTGAGCGAAGCAATGAAACATCTTGACGAAAGGGAAAAGCATATTTTGAATTTAAGATTTTTTCAAAGCCGTACACAAATGGAGGTTGCGGAAGAAATCGGTATATCGCAGGCTCAAGTTTCCAGACTTGAAAAGAGTGCTTTAAAACAGCTTAGAAAATATGTATAATGCAGAATACAAAAATCGGGGCAAAAAGCCTCGATTTTTGTGATTAAATCTGAAAATTAATAAAAAAATTGCCGTCTGCTATTGCATTTTTGACATATTTCGTGTATAATGATAGAAGAATATAATAGCATAATTTGTATTTATAAATAAACAAATTGGAGGAATGAAAATGATAAGCAAGGCATTTCAAAATATTGTAACGCAAATGGCTGATGTTTTTCCAAAGAAATTCGGTATTGTGGATTCGCATGGCTTGGCTTTGGCAAATAACGGCGGTGAACCGACAGGCGATATTATAGAAAATCTTGTATATGCGGCTGCAAATAATGATAAATTACTTTTTAAGGACGGATATACAGTTCGTTCAATGTCAAACAAACCGTATGCCGAATATGTGGTATATGTTGAAGGCACTGATGAAGTATCAAAGTATTGTTGTAATTCCATTGTTGTTGCAGCAAATAATGTACGTCATTATTATGATGAAAAATATGACAAGAACAATTTTATGCAAAATATCATTTTCGATAATCTTCTTTCTTTTGATTTACACCAAAAAGCAAGAGAACTTCATGTTGATATAGATATTCCGAGAGCAGTTTTCTATATAAAGGTGCTTGACGAGGGTGAAGTAGGTATTTACGATGTGCTTAGAAATATGTTCCCGGATAAAGAGAGAGATTTTGTTATCAATATAGATACAAAAAATCTTGTGCTTATAAAGGAACTTAAGGAAGTTGAAAATTCTCAAAAACTTGAAGAAACGGCACAAGCTATTGTTGATACGGTAAATGCGGAAACAATGCTTACAGTATGCGTTGGTTTAAGTACGGTTGCTTATAATATCGACCAGATTAATAATGCATACAAAGAGGCACAGATTGCACTTGAAGTAGGTAAAGTGTTTGATGAAGAAAAGTATATTCTGAATTATGATAATTTGGGTATCGGCAGACTTATTTATCAGTTGCCTATAAAACTTTGTGAATTGTTCTTACAAGAGGTGTTTAAGAAGGGGGATATATCAACTCTTGATGACGAAACAATTTTGACAATAAATAAGTTCTTTGAAAATGACCTTAATGTCAGCGAAACATCAAGACAGCTTTTCGTACACAGAAATACTCTTGTATACAGACTTGAAAAGATTTATAAACTGACAGGTCTTGATTTGAGAAAGTTTGACCAGGCTATCGTATTTAAAGTGGCAATGATGGTGCATAAGTATCTTGAATCAAATTCAATGAAAATCTGATAATGATTTTTGGGGGGTGTGTAAACCACACCCCTATATTTTTGTTTTTTAAGGAGCAATGAAATATGTCTGATAAGAAAAAAATAGTTTTGACGGCATTGATAACAGCTGTTGTTACTGCTTTTATCAGCGTCAATTTAACATCGTTTGTAAAGGACAGAATTGCGATATATCTTCCGAGCAAGGACGAGAATAAGGCCTTTTCAAATAAAATGACGGCAGTTGAAAATATGCTTAGCAGTAACTATTTGTATGATTTTGACAAAACAAAACTTCGAGATGATGCGATTAAAGCATATGTTGACGGACTTGACGAGCCGTATACGCATTACTACACTCAAAGCGAGTTTTCTTCATATATAGACAATATCCAAGACGGCTATGTCGGGATAGGAGTAATAGTCGGAGTGAATGACGATAATCAAATAGAAGTTGTCGCACCGTTTGAGGACAGTCCGGCATATAACGCGGGAATACAGCCAAGCGATATTATAAAGGCGATAGACGGTGTGGAATACAGCGGAGATAAGCTTTCAGAAGCGGTTGACAATATCAAAAACGGAGAGATAGGAACGACTGTTGATATTAAAATTCTTCGCGGTGAAGAAGAACTTGATATAACGGTTACAAGAGATGATATTGCAACCGATTCCGTAGACGGTGAAATGCTTAACGACAATATCGGTTATATCCGTGTGACAGGTTTCAATACAACATCGGATAACGGTGAAAAGAGTACATTCAGCGAATTTAAAGATAAGATTACTGAACTTCAGTCAAGCGGTATGAGCAAAATGATTATTGACTTGCGTGATAATCCGGGCGGTGTGCTTGACGAGGCTTGCAATATGGCAGATATGATTTTACCGGAGGGTATTATAACATACACCGAAACAAAATCCGGCAAGAGAACGGATTATAATTCGGATGCGGAAAGTCTTGATATTCCGATAGTGATACTTATAAACGAAAACAGCGCAAGTGCGTCTGAAGTGTTTACGGGTGCGTTAAAGGACTACGGCAAGGCAACAGTTGTAGGTAAAAAGAGTTACGGTAAGGGAATAGTGCAAAGCGTACTTCCGTTCTATGACGGCTCGGGAATGTCGCTTACCGTTGCAAAATATTATACACCTAACGGCACTTGCATACACGGAATAGGCATTGAGCCTGATGTTGAGGTTGATATGCCTGACGAATATAAAGATATGTATGCGTCAATGGTTGAGCATGATAAAGATACTCAACTTCAAAAAGCGATTGAGATTATAAAGGAAAAATAGTTATATTTTCACGCTTGAATAAATATATAGCATATGTTACAATAGAAAAAAATAATTTGTGATGGAGAATTAATAATGATTTCATTTGGTAAATGGCCGCGTGTTTTATTTGCGAGCGTGCTGGCAATGGCTTTATGGACGTTTATAAGCGTAAATACAAACATTTTCAGCGTAGACGGAAAGTTTGACGGATTTATGTATTTCACGTCATATATATTGGTGATAGGAGTATGGGCACTTGTCGCTGTTAAAATAAATGTATCGGATAAGTTTTATAAAGCAATTTCGATATTCATATTTGCTCTGACACCGTTTTTCTGTATGCAGGTGGCAATGATATTGTCGGGGGCGGCAGAGTATTCGTTTGGAATATACTTTATAAATATTATGTTCTATGTCGCGATTATGGCGATAATTCTTGCGATTACAAGAAGTATGAAATGGACGGCAATAGTAACAAATCTTGTTGCGTACTTATTCAACTTGTCAAGCTTCGTTGTAAATATTTTAAGAGGCACACCGCTAATTCCAAGCGATTTCCTTGCAATCGGTACGGCGGCACAGGTAGCGGAAAATTACACATTTCAGCTGAGATACCCGATTGTTGTTGCAACGGTTATAGTGGTGTTGGTTATAACGTTAATCGCTAAATTTTCGTTTAAACCGCAGTTTAAGCACAAAAATCTTATATTTTCTTTAAGCGGCGGTGCAGTTGCACTTGCATTTATAATAACAATGTCATGTATAGATTTTACTAATTCATCAATGGATGTGTACGACCAGTATCACGCCAATAATACGCATGGCTCGTTATACAGTTTCTATATTAACGTAAGAAAAATGATGCTTAGCAAGCCTAAAGGATATAAGGAAGAGGACGTACAGGCACTTTTGAGTAATGCCGACAGTGAGGAACAAACGACTGTTGACAAAGAAGAAATGCCGAATATCATTGCGATAATGAATGAGAGCTTTTCGGATTTGAACGTTGTCGGTGACCTTCAGACGAGTGAAGATTATATGCCGTTTATACACAGTATGACTAAGAATACGATAAAAGGTCAACTGTTGGTGTCACCGTTCGGCGGATATACTTGTAATACCGAATTTGAATTTTTGACGGGACTTTCAATGGGCGTGTTGCCGAGAGGTTCGGTCCCATATCTTCAGTATGTGTCAAAACAATATCCGTTCTCACTTCCGTCACATCTTGATGAACTCGGATATAAGAGCGTAGCCGTTCATCCGTATTTGGGAAGATGTTGGAACAGACAAAAGATTTATGAGCTTATGGGCTTTGATGAATTCATAAGTTTTGATAATATCAAAAAATATATGGACGAAGATGATATTGAGTATGTTCGTTATTATGTGAGCGACAGAACTTCATTTAAACTTGTAACAGACCAGCTTGAAAATAAAAAGCCGGGCGAAAAGATGTTCTTATTCAATGTTACAATGCAAAATCACGGCGGATACACATATGACGGCGGAGAATTTCCGACTGTAACAATTTCAAATTTGCAAGGTCATTACAAAGAGGCAGAACAGTATTTGTCGCTTATAAAAGAAAGTGACAAAGCGTTTGAAGAATTAGTCAGATATTTAAAAAATTATGACGAGCCGACAATCGTTGTAATGTTCGGTGACCATCAGCCTGCTGTTGAACAGGAATTTTATGAAGAACTTTACGGAAAAAGCTTGTCAAAATTATCAACTGAGGAATTGCAACAAAGATATAAAATTCCGTTCGTTATATGGGCGAATTACGATATAGAAAGTCAGGATGATTTAAAGACAAGTCCTAACTATTTGTCAGACTTGTTGCTTGATACGGCGAATGTTCCGAAGAATGAAATTGAAAACTTTACATCAGAGGTAAGAAATGATGTACCGCAAATAAATGCAATGGGACATTACGACAGTGATGGCAACTGGGTAAGCAGAGATGAAGATACTTCAAATGCTCTTGATAAGTATGAAGCGGTAGAGTATTATATGCTTACAAGAAAAGAGAATAAAGACGATAAGAAATAAAATTAAGCAAGGCTTTGCCTTGCTTAATTTTTTAGTCTATACCCATTTTTGCAAAAAAGTCAGCGGTGGAAATACCGCTTGGACGGTTATATCTTTTTAGCATAAACAATGAATCGGTATCGGTTATATGATTAATTCCTTCGTTACAAGTTAAACTCATCTTAAATCCCATTGATTTTAACATATCAGTGGTTTCTTCACTGTAAGCACCGAAAGGGTATGTATATATAATCGGTGCAAAGCCTGTTTTTGTCATAAATCTGTCTTGGGCTTTTTGTGTGTCGTCAACAAATATATTCCTGTATGTATCTTCGCTTTCACCGCTGTTACGCTTTGAACCGTTTCTGCCATGATTATTTGAATGAAAATCGTAGGAGTGATTGCCGACTTCAACACGCTTGTCAATAAACATATCATAAACCTCGCTCCAACGTACATAACCGTATGTCATATTTGCGATATTACTTTTGGAATATTCATCGGTATAACTTCCAACAACAGAAATAACCGCTTTTGCGTCATACTCTGAAAGTATAGGCATAACGTAACCGTAGTTGTTATAAAAACCGTCGTCAAATGTGAGCATAACGGGTTTGTCGGGAAGTTTGGACGTGCCGTTAGTATAGTCGATTAATTCTTGTGCGGAAACAAAGGTGTAGCCTTTGTTTTTCAAAAAATTAATATCGTTTTTCAATGTGTCGGGAGTGACAATGTATTTCCCTGATAAATCGGTGTCTTTCAATACGCTGTGGTACATAATAATAGGCATATCAACACCGTCGGAAATATTCACCGAAAGAACGGGAACACTTGAAACGGAATTGAAAACAATTCCGAGAATACCGCAGTAAAGCAGAGAAACGAATATTACAACCGAGAAAATTTTTAGTTTTTTAATCATAAAAATACACCCCTTATCAAATAGTATGATAAGGGGTGTTTGTTCATTACTAAAATTATGCTTTGTTGATTGAACCGAAAAGTTCCATCTTTTCTTTAACAATAACTTTAATAGCCTCAAAACCTGGAGCAAGAAGTTTTCTTGGGTCAAAACCTTTACCTTCAAGGTCTTTACCTTCTTCGATATACTTTCTTGTAGCCTCTTGGAAGTATAGCTGACACTCTGTATTAACATTGATTTTTGCAACGCCAAGTGAAATTGCCTTTTGAATCATATCTGCAGGAATACCTGTACCGCCGTGAAGAACAAGCGGAAGGTCGCCGATAAGTTCCTTTGTTTTTGCAAGAGCGTCAAAGTCAAGACCTTTCCAGTTTGCAGGGTACTTACCGTGAATGTTACCGATACCTGCTGCAAGGAAGTCAACGCCAAGATCGGCGATTTTCTTACATTCGTTAGGGTCAGCAATTTCGCCTGCACCTATAACGCCGTCTTCTTCGCCGCCGATTGAACCGACTTCAGCCTCGATTGAAAGACCTTTTTCGTGGCAAACCTTTACAAGCTCAGATGTCTTTGCAATATTTTCTTCGATAGGGAAGTGTGAACCGTCAAACATTACTGATGAGAAACCTGCCTCGATACACTTGTAGCAGCCCTCGTATGTTCCGTGGTCAAGATGAAGAGCAACAGGAACAGTGATGTTAAGTTCTTCAACCATTGCCTTAACCATTGCCGCAACAGTCTTAAAACCTGTCATATATTTACCTGCACCCTCCGATACACCAAGAATTACAGGTGAGTTGTTTTCCTGAGCTGTTAGAAGTATAGCCTTTGTCCATTCAAGATTGTTGATGTTGAACTGACCTACGGCATACTTGCCTTCAACTGCCTTTTTTAGCATTTCAGTTGCTGAAACTATCATTTTAAAGTCCTCCTTAAAATAAATAAAATAAATATATAAATTTAATTTATATTCAAAATTATTTGCCGATTATAATTGCTTTTGCATTTAATAATCGTGTTAAAGTTTCTTCTGTTGTCTCGATGGCTTTTGATTTTTTGCATTGCAGACATGTCAGAATAATGTTGCCGTTTATGATATTTAATTCAATATCTTCACTTCCGCATGCACAGGAAATATTATGTGATTCCTGCAAGGCGTGCAGACGTTCGATAATTGAATAAATCAAGTTAAAAGAAATATCACTGTCGTCATCGTCAAATTCATCGAGAATATCTGAAAACATATCAGTGTTTTCGTTAAGCATATTTTCAACCAAATCTTTTTCACCGGCAAAAAATACATCTATTCCCGCAACGGGACATTTGTATGTTAACAGCGGTTTGTTCCAAAAGTTTTCTTTCGTTGTTGTGTACGAATGGTTGTCACCGCATATCGGACATTCGATGTCAAATTTGTATTTATCGTGTTTTTCGGCTATTGTAACACAGGTTTCGTGACAGCCGTGAGTAGGGCATATAAGCTGAACCTTGTCTTTACCCGAAAAATTAAATATTGAAAGTGATTTTGACGACATATTTGAACAGAAAGGACATATATATGCTACTATTCTTTTTAAATCTACTAACACTCTGAAATTCAAATCCTTTCCGCCCACGATATACTTGTCTTAAAATCACTTTTAATGTGGGCTGAAAAGTGACTATTCAGTGCCGATTTTGTTTTCTCTTGCATAGAAGAATAGATATTGCTGAGCAAAACCGCCTATATCGCCGAAATGCTTTTCGGCAAATGCGGATATTGCAGGTATGCTTTGTTCACCGTCAAAATAACAGTATTCCATTATGCGTTTAATCCAAACGTCAACGGGGAATGAGTCGACTCTGCCAAGACCGAATAAAAGTATACAGTCGCTGACCTTGTTGCCGACACCGTTAATAGTCATTAATGCTTTTTTGGCATCCGGAGTTGATAGTGATTTTATATATTCTTCCGTAAGAGTGCCGCTCTTGAATTTGTCGGCGGCGTCCATTATATATTTGTCACGAAAACCGGAACGGATAACCGATAAATCTTCTTTTGAAAGAGAATATATCGTATCGGTATCGGGGAACGTGTAATATGTTTTGCCCATATAACTTATTTGTTTTCCGAAATTTTCGCAAAGTCTTTCTATAATGCCTTTGATTCGCGGAATATTGTTGCTTGCCGAAATGATGAAAGAAATAACAGCCTCCCATAAATCCTGGTTAAGTATACGAATACCATCACCGTATGAAACAGCTTCTTTCATAATCGGGTCATTGGATAATCTGCTCTTGATTTCGCTGTAGTCGCGGTTTAAATCGAAGTAATCATACCAAATATTCTTAAAATCGTCTTCAGTTGTATCATAAAATATAACTTCATCATCATTTTGCGATATTAAAAGCGCCTTGTTCTTTGCAATGCCGAAATATGAATTCTCGCTTACTGCATTAAAACGAAAGCATTGACCGCAATCAAATATATGGTGTAAGTTAAAATCTTTTAAACCTGTGACAATAAGATTATTGTCTTTTTTATTAATATCCATATTAGATATTATATCACGTTGTTATAAATTTATCAAGTGACAAAATCCATATTTATCTGCATAATTGCATACTTGACAGAGTTGCACAGAGCATAACTTTTTTATATATTACATTATGGTCAAAATGCACGGAATTAAAACAAATAAGAAAAAATATGAAATAAGAAATTCGTTTCATATAGACTATTTTTTGTATTTGTGGTATAATGAGTGTCAATAATAAAAATAAATGACGTCTTATTCGTCCGCAATAAGCCGTGTATATTATTTTTATCAGCGGACAGAAAGGTTATGATTTATATGACAGATAAAGAGTTATTTAATGAATTATCATACAAAAGAAAAAATGTGTATGAGAATTTGAGCGAACAGGAATATAAGGAAATGTTTGAACTTTGCGACGAATATCGCGAATTTCTTGATGAGGGAAAGACAGAACGTGAATGCGTTGAAAAGTCGATAAAAATGGCTGAACTTCACGGATTTAAGAATATTAATTCAGTAAAGCAGTTAAAGGCGGGAGATAAGGTTTATAAGATTAACAGAAACAAAAATATTTTACTTGCGGTTATCGGCAGTGAAGATATTAAAAACGGTGTAAATCTTGTCGGCGCACATATCGATTCACCAAGACTTGACTTAAAGCAAAATCCGCTATATGAAAGCAATGATATGGCACTTTTGAAAACGCATTATTACGGCGGTATTAAGAAGTATCAATGGACCGCAATTCCTCTTGCTATGCACGGTGTTATCTTTACAAAAGAGGGTAAAAAGGTGACATTAAATATAGGTGAAAATGAAAACGACCCTGTATTTTGCGTGACAGACCTTTTGCCGCATTTGGCTAAAGACCAAATGACAAAGAAAATGATTGACGGAATAGAGGGAGAAAATCTTAATATTCTTATAGGCGGTATGCCTGTTAAATCGGAAGATGTAAGCGAAAAGGTTAAGTTTGCGATTTTGAAACATCTTAACGAAAAATACGGCATAACAGAAAGAGATTTCTTAAGTGCCGAAATTGAAATTGTACCTGCTTTCAAGGCTAAGAATGTCGGACTTGACGAAAGCTTTGTCGGTGCATACGGTCAAGATGACAGAGTGTGTGCATTTACTACATTAAAGGGTATATTCGCTGTTCAAAATCCTAAAAAGACAGCACTTGCAATCCTTGTTGATAAAGAAGAAATCGGTTCAACGGGTAATACAGGTATGCTTAGTGCATTCTTTGAAATGACTCTTGCGGAAATTATTGAAAAGATTAACGGCAACTGCACAATTACCGATTATAATACAACAATAGAAAATTCAGCTTGCTTGTCATCGGACGTCGGTGCGGCAGTCGATCCGAACTATGAATCCGTATACGAAAAACGTAATGCGGCATTTGCAGGCTGTGGTATGGTGCTTATGAAGTATACAGGTGCAAGAGGTAAGTCGGAGTCGTCAGATGCGTCTGCCGAATTTGTTTATGAAATAGGCAAGATACTTGACGATAACGGAGTTATTTGGCAAACAAGCGAACTCGGTAAGGTTGATCAAGGCGGCGGCGGTACAATCGCACAGTACGTTGCTAATCTTAATATGGACGTTATTGACTGCGGTGTTCCTGTACTTTCAATGCACGCACCGTTTGAAGTTACAGCAAAGAGTGACGTATATATGGCATATAAATCATATGTTGCATTTTATAATAACAGATAGTAGAAATGAGCCTGTCGACAAAATGTCGACAGGCTCATTTTGCTTTTATTGTTGAGGAAGGTAGTCGGTTGGGTTTACCAAAACTCCGTCTTTTGACATTTCAAAGTGAATATGCGGATCGGTCACATTTTCACCAGTACATTTACCTGATGTTCCGATAACTTCGCCTGATTTTATTTCTTTACCTACAGTAAGATTTTCAATATTTTCAAGTCCCATATATTTCGTTATAAATCCTGCGGCGTGAGATATTATTACATATTCGCCCATTGCATCTTTGCCTGTTTCGTCAATAACGCCGTCAGCGACGGCTTGTACACTGCAACCTGTGTTGGCAGCAATGTCAATGCCGTTGTGGGTACGCCAATCGGAAAGCTGTTCGTTGTATTTTAATTTGTCCGAATATCCTTCAAGTGTATTTCCGTTTACAGGCATAATAAATGCAGGTTGTTCGGATGATACGATAACTGCGGTTTGGTCGACGTCGGGATTGTTGACTGCATAGTCCTCGACAGGTACTTGTTGCTCGGACATAACAGGTATATCGGTTTGAGTGTCGGTACTTTGAGCGGTTTCGGTATCAGATACAACTTCCGAACTCTCTTCTACATTTGCTGATGACGCCTCTTGAGATTCATCTTCTGAAACGTTCAGAGCGGAAGACGTGAATTTGTCGGTTGAATCCGAAAAAACTTCACTGCCACTGTTATCGGCTATCTCATTGCTTAGCATACTTGATGAGTCTGAATTGTGTCTTTCGGTAAAATAACCGGCTATACCGATTGCCAATACACAGCAACAAAGTGCTATGTAAAAGCTTGGTAGCTTTTTTGTTTCCTTTTTTTGTTGTTGATTCATTTTGTGTTCCTCCATATACATTGTAGTATTTAGTATTGTTTCCTTAATTTTCTGTATTATACATTTTGCTAAATAAAAATTTTACATAAATAATTGACAGGTATGACGGAAAGTGTGTCTTTTAAAATTCATGGTGATTATAGCAGTTGTTATTAAAAAAGTTAATTCATTATTCGTGTTATTAGGGTATAGGAAGCCGTAAGGCACTCGGTATGGGTGGTGACGAACAGAATATGCTTTTGGTATAGCTAAAAAGAATTTCTTAAAATTTAATAAGGTTGTCGCAAACTATTGCAACAACCTTATTTTTTTGGTATAATGTAATCTAAATGAACAGAAAAAAGAGGTAATTATTTTGAAAAGAACAGATTTTTATTATGACTTGCCCGAAGAACTTATTGCACAAGAACCTTTAAAGGACAGAAGTTCTTCAAGGCTTATGATACTTGATAAAAATACAGGTGAAATTGAGCATAAGCATTTTTATGATATAGTCGATGAGCTAAATGAGGGTGATGCACTTATATTGAATGATACAAAGGTACTTCCGGCACGTCTGTACGGTCAAAAGGAGGGTACGGGCGGTGCTATTGAATTTTTGCTTTTGCATAAGCATACGCTTGATACTTGGGAAGTGATTTTGAAACCGGGCAGAAAAGCTAAACCCGGCGCAAGATTTGTTTTTGGCAACGGTGAGCTTAAAGCAGAGGTTTTGGACGTTATAAATGACGGTAACAGACTTGTTAAGTTTGAGTATGAGGGAGTATTTGAGGAGGTTTTGGATAAACTCGGAGAAATGCCTCTGCCTCACTATATAACACATAAACTTGAAGATAAAAACAGATACCAAACAGTGTATGCAAAAAATCCCGGCAGTGCGGCGGCACCTACGGCAGGACTTCACTTTACACCCGAATTGCTTGAAAAGATTAAGGCAAAAGGCGTTAATATAGGTTATGTAACACTTCACGTCGGACTAGGAACATTCAGACCTGTTAAAGCCGACGATATACTTGAACATAAAATGCACTCGGAATTTTATATACTTCCGCAGGAAACAGCCGATTTGGTAAATAAAACAAAATCAAACGGTAAACGTGTAATTTCTGTCGGAACAACTGCTACAAGAGTTTTGGAAACGGTCGGAATGGAAAACGAAAAACTTGAACAAAAAACAGGTTGGACGAATATATTTATTTATCCGGGTAAGGAATTTCACGTTATAGATGCGCTTATAACAAACTTCCACTTGCCTGAATCAACACTTATAATGCTTGTAAGTGCTTTGGCGGGCAGAGAAAATGTGCTGAATGCCTATAAAACAGCGGTACAGGAAAAATACAGATTTTTTTCATTTGGCGACGCGATGCTTATAAAATAAAGGAGATACGAAATGTTTAAAATTTTGCATACTGACGGAAATGCAAGACGCGGCGAATTTCATACGGTACACGGAGTTGTACAGACACCCGTTTTTCAGAACGTCGGAACAATAGCGGCAATAAAAGGTGCGGTAAGTACAATGGATTTAAAAGAGATAGGCTGCCAGGTTGAACTTTCAAATACCTATCATTTACATTTAAGACCCGGCGACAAAGTTATAAAACAGCTTGGCGGGCTTCACAAATTTATGAATTGGGACAGACCTATTTTAACGGACAGCGGCGGTTTTCAGGTGTTTTCACTTGCAGGTTTGAGAAAAATAACAGAAGAAGGCGTCAGCTTTAATTCACATATTGACGGTCACAAAATATTTATGGGACCTGAAGAAAGTATGCAGATACAGTCAAACCTTGCGTCTACAATAGCAATGGCATTTGACGAATGTATTGAAAATCCCGCACCGTACAAATATGTAAAGGACTCATGCGACAGAACGTACAGATGGCTTGTTCGTTGTAAAAAAGAGATGGAAAGACTTAATTCGCTTGACGATACAATTAACAAAAATCAAATGCTTTTCGGTATCAATCAAGGCGGAACTTTCGATGATATAAGAATTGAGCATATGCAGAGGATTGCGGAACTTGATTTACCGGGATATGCGATAGGCGGTTTGGCGGTTGGCGAGAGCCACGAAGAAATGTATCATATTCTTGATGTTGTACTTCCTCATGCACCTGTAAATAAGCCGAGATACTTAATGGGTGTCGGAACACCGTCAAATATTATTGAATCGGTTGCAAGAGGTGTGGACTTCTTTGACTGTGTTATCGCGTCAAGAAACGCAAGGCACGCATTTATCTTTACAAGAAACGGCACAATGAATTTAATGAACCAAAAATATGAACTTGATACAAGACCGATTGACGAAGAATGTGGTTGTCCTGCTTGCCAGCACTATACGAGAGCATATATAAGACATTTGTTCAAGGCAAAAGAAATGCTTGGAATGAGATTGGCAGTTCTTCATAATTTGTATTTTTATAATGAGCTTATGGAACGCATCAGAAAGGCAATAGAAGAGGACAGATTTGAAGAATTCAGACGTGAAAATGTTGAAAAGCTTGCACAAAGACTTTAATAGTGCAAAAACTATAATTAAATGACAATTCTATATTGCTTTTTTGTGAAAGTTTTGGTATAATATTATACAATATGAATAACAATTTAAGGAGGATACCATAGATGAGAGCAAAGTATAAGAGAGTGCTTTTAAAAATAAGCGGAGAGGCACTTGCGGGAACAAATGGATTTGGACTTGATGAGCATACTATTGCACATATCAGTGAGAACATAAAGAAAATTGTGGACATGGGTGTACAGGTTTCAATCGTTGTAGGCGGAGGAAACATCTGGAGAGGACGAAGCAGTGAAAATATGGACAGAACAAGAGCTGACCATATGGGTATGCTTGCAACTGCGATAAATGCGTTGGCACTTTGCAGTGCACTTGAAAACTGCAATGTACCTACAAGAGTGCAGACTGCGATTGAAATGCGACAGGTGGCAGAACCTTATATCAGAGGTAAGGCTGAAAGACATCTTGAAAAGGGCAGAGTAGTAATATTCGGCTGCGGAACAGGTAATCCGTTTATGTCAACAGATACAGCCGCCGCACTTCGTGCAGTTGAAACAGATTCACAGGTTATATTGCTTGCAAAGAAAGTTGATGCAGTATATGACAGCGACCCTAATATAAATCCTGACGCAAAGAAATATGATGTACTTTCATTCAGTGATATACTTTCAAAAAATCTCGGCGTAATGGATTCAACTGCGGCATCAATGTGCCGTGATAATAATATGCCTATACTTGTTTTCGGTCTTAGCGACCCTGAAAACATTGTAAGAGCGGTAAAAGGCGAAAAAATAGGTACACTTGTAAATAATGAGGGAAAACTTTAAGATCAATTGATATATTTAAGGAGGAATTTTAAAATGGGTAAGTATCCTGAAATTGAAGAAAAGATGGAAAAAAGAATAAACGGTTATGCGGGTGAATTAAAGACAATCCGTGCAGGACGTGCAAACGCGTCTGTACTTGATAAAGTTGCTATTGATTACTACGGCACAATGACGCCTGTCCAACAGGTAGGTTCAATCTCATCACCTGAACCGAGATTACTTGTTATTCAACCTTGGGACGCAAGCGTTTTAAAGGAAATCGAAAAGGCAATCAATGCGTCTGACATCGGTATAGCACCTCAAAATGACGGTAAGGTTATAAGACTTAACTTCCCTCCGCTGACAGAGGAAAGAAGAAAAGAGCTTGTTAAGACTGTAAAGAAGTATACAGAAGAAGCTAAGGTACAAATTCGTAACGCAAGACGTGACGCGATTGATAAGTACAAGGCTATGAAGAAAGACGGCGAAATCACAGAGGACGATTTGAAAGAAACAGAAAAGGATATACAAGACTTGACAGATAAGTATATTAAAGAAATTGATAATATCAGTGCCGCAAAGGAAAAAGAAATCCTTGAGGTTTGATAATTAAAATCACTACGCATATGACCGGCAGGCTAAGTCTGCCGGTATTGTGCTAAATAGAGAGGTATCGTATGTTTTTTTCAAAGAAAAAGAAAATCAATGAAATAGATATGTCAAGACTTCCGCAGCATATCGGAATTATAATGGACGGTAACGGCAGATGGGCGAAAAAAAGAGGCTTGCCAAGAAGTGCCGGACACAGTGCCGGAGCGGATTCACTGAAAAAAATTATCACAGAGGCAAATAATCTCGGTGTAAAGTATATAACGGTATATGCTTTTTCAACGGAAAATTGGAAACGACCGAAAGAAGAAGTTGACTATCTTATGTCGCTTTTGCTTGACTATCTGAGAAATGCCGAAAAAACTCTTTCGGGAGAGAATGTTGTTATTCGTGTAATCGGTTCAAGAAAAGGTCTGTCCGAAGAAATTTGCCGGCAGATTATAAAGACAGAGAATTTTACAAAGAATAATACAGGAATTGTTATGAATATCGCTCTTAACTACGGCGGTCGTGAAGAAATTGTAAATGCAGTAAAAAATATCTGTAAGGATGTTACGGGCGGCAAGCATATTGTTGATGATATTGACGATGAAGTTTTTTCAAGCTATCTGTATACCGAAAATCAGCCTGACGTTGACTTGCTTATCAGAACAAGCGGTGAGCAGAGATTGTCAAACTTTATGCTTTGGCAGGTAAGCTATGCGGAAATGTGGTTTACCGATAAGCTATGGCCTGATTTTAAACCGACTGATTTACATAAGGCTATAATCGATTTTCAAAACAGAGGCAGAAGATTTGGGGGTGTGTAAAAATGGTTAAGAGAATTATAACGTCGGTGGTCGCATTGGCGGTATTTGTTGGTATACTGTTTTTACCGCCTATATGCTTTACAGTTGCACTTGCGGCGGTTATATTGTTTATGCTATATGAGTGTTACAGTGCGACAAAAGCCGATGTCGGAATGAAAACTATCGGATTTATTTCCGCTGTCATATTGATGTCATCAATTTATTTTTGCAAAGCAATAGAGTGGGATACTTTTGCATGGGCAACTGCGTCAATAGGTATAATTTTTATCATAGCACTGCATATGATTACAGTAGTGGCAAAGCACGGTAAAAGAAATTATAAGGATATACTTTCAAACGGTTTCTTAACTATATATATTGTACTTTCGATGAGTTGCGTGTGGCTTGCAAAAGAAACATTTGATACAGCAACAATGCTTTTAACATTTATATGTGCGTGGTCGTGTGATACGTTTGCGTATTTTACAGGCAGATTTTTAGGCAAACACAAGCTGATACCTCACGTCAGCCCAAATAAAACGATTGAAGGTTCAGTCGGCGGTGTTGTCGGTGCAATGATTATATGTATTGTATATCTATTGATTGTGAAAAATGTATTTGATACAAATATGTTGCAGTGGAGCAATGTAGTTGTTGAGGGTGCGGTTTACGGTCTTGTAGGCGGTGCATTGTCACAGCTCGGCGATTTGATTGCTTCGGCTATCAAACGCGATACAGGAATAAAAGATTTCGGTTGGATATTCCCGGGACACGGCGGATTTATGGACAGATTTGACAGCGTTATGTTTATAGCACCTATTATGTATATATTGCCGATGGTGATTTTTGGAGTTATGTAGGGAATGTCAAATTAATTGGAGAAAAGACAAATGGAATTTGAAAAGAAAATAGCGGTATTGGGCTCAACAGGTTCAATCGGTACGCAGACACTTGAAATTGCCCGCGAATACAAGGGTATAAAAATAGAGGCAATGTCTGCACATTCAAATATTGATTTGATTGAAAAACAGGCGAGAGAGTTTAAACCGAAAACGGTGTGCATTACCGATGAAGAAAAGGCTAAGGATTTAAAAATCAAGCTTGCCGATACCGATATAAAAGTAGTACAAGGAAAAGAAGGTCTTATAGAAACGGCAACGGCTGACGATGCAGATACGATTGTAACCGCGGTTGTCGGTATTTCGGGACTTGAGCCTACAATAGAGGCAATAAAGGCAAAGAAAAATATTGCTCTTGCGAATAAGGAAACGCTTGTAACAGGCGGTCATATCGTTATGGATTTGGCAAAGGAAAACGGAGTTGCGATACTTCCCGTAGACAGTGAACACAGTGCGATATTTCAGTCACTTCAAGGCTGTAAGGACAGACGCGAAGTAAAGAGAATACTTTTAACGGCGTCGGGCGGTCCGTTCTTTGGTAAAAAAAGCGAAGAATTGGTTGACATAAAACCTGAGGACGCATTAAAACACCCTAATTGGAATATGGGTGCAAAGGTTACGATAGATTCATCAACGCTTGTCAATAAAGGACTTGAAGTGATGGAGGCGAAGTGGCTTTTTGGAACGGATAACATAAAAGTTTTGGTACACAGACAGAGCGTTGTACATTCAATGGTTGAGTTCGTGGATAACGGAGTAATTGCACAGCTCGGTGCACCTGATATGCGACTTCCTATACAGTACGCATTGACGTATCCGAACAGACTTCCGATGAAGAATAACGAACTTGACTTTACAAAGTATCCGTCACTTACATTTGACGAACCTGATACAGACACGTTTTATGCGTTGAAATTGGCATATGACGCACTTAAAGACGGCGGTATAAAACCGACTGTATTTAACAGTGCCGATGAGGCGGCGGTTGAGTTGTTTATGCAAGGTAAAATATCTTATCTCGGTATATCCGACGCTATCGCAAAGGCAATGAGCGAGATTAAAAATATTGAAAATCCGACAATTTCGGATATATGGGAAACAGATAAGTTAGCCCGTGAGATTGTATATAGATTTGAAAAGGAGAGTTTAATTTGATAACTGCGATTGTATCTGTTGTAATGTTCCTTGTAATGGTTTCACTGCACGAATTCGGTCACTTTATTGTTGCAAAAATGCTGAACTTTAAAGTTGATGAATTTTCTGTCGGAATGGGACCTGCAATATTCAAGAAAAAGAAAGGCGAAACACAATACTCAATAAGAATTTTGCCGCTTGGCGGTTATTGTAAATTTGAGGGCGAAGATGAAGCCGACAATACCGATCCGCGAGCTTTTTCAAATCAAAAAGCATGGAAAAGATTGCTTGTGCTTTTGGCAGGCGGTGTTTTTAATATCATTTTGGGTTTTGTACTGTTTCTTGTTATTGTTCCGTCAACGTCGCCTGCACGAACAAATGTTATTGATACGGTTGTTCCGCACAGCTATATAGAACAAGTCGGAGTACAGCCGAATGATAAGATTATAAAGATTAACGGAAAGAAAATCAATTTCTATAATGATATTTCACTTTATACTCAAAATTTCAAAAAAGACGAACAGGCAACCGTAACGGTTTCAAGAAACGGTGAAAAAATCGACTATTCATTTATGCCGACGGAGCAAATTGTCAAAACAACTTACGGAGAAAACGGCGTGCAAGTCGACAGTACAATAAACGGATACACAACAGGTCAGTTTGTGGAATATTCCGATAAAATGCCTAAGGACGATTCACTTGTAGGTCAGTCGGAAACAAGCACAAGATATATAATAGGCTTTACACCTAAAACAAAGGATATAACGATATTTAATGTTTGGGGAGAGTCTTTAAATGAAACCGAATTTGTGGTTAAGCTTGTGTATCAGTCATTCTGGCAGATGATAACAGGTAAGGTCGGAGTAGATCAAATGTCAGGACCTGTCGGAATTGTAAGCGAAGTGAACAACGCGGTTAATTCGGGCAGTTACAGTTGGCTTTATGTGCTTAACTTGGTTGCAATTTTGACAATAAATCTCGGAATATTCAATATTCTTCCGATACCTGCACTTGACGGCGGAAGAATATTGTTTGTACTGATTGAAATGATACGCAGAAAGGCTATTCCGCCTGAAAAAGAGGGGATAGTTCATGCAGTCGGAATGTTATTGTTATTGGCATTCATTGTGTTCGTATCATTCCACGATATAATGCGTTTATTCAATAAGTGAGGTTAATATTTATGAGAAAACAAAAAAGAATTGTAAATATAGGCGGTGTGAAAATCGGCGGTGACAATCCCGTTGCAATTCAGTCTATGTGTAATACCGACACAAGAGATGTCAAAGCAACGGTAAATCAGATACATGAACTTGAAAATGCAGGCTGCGAGATAATTCGTGTTGCCGTGCCTGATATGGTTGCGGCTAAAGCAGTAGCGGATATAAAAAAGCAAATTCATATACCGCTTGTTGTCGATATACATTTTGATTATCGTCTTGCGTTGGAATGTATGAAAAACGGTGCGGATAAAGTCAGAATTAATCCCGGCAATATCGGTGACCGCGACAGAGTAAAGCAAGTTGTCGAAATGGCAAAGGAAAGAGAAATCCCTATCAGAATCGGCGTCAACGGCGGTTCGCTTGAAAGAGAATTACTTCAAAAATACGGCGGTGTAACTGCCGACGCACTTGTGGAAAGTGCTATGGGACACGTTGCAATTCTTGACGAACTTAATTTTAATAATGTGGTTGTGTCAATTAAGATTTCAGACGTTCCGAAAATGCTTTGCGCATACAGAAAATTCAATGAAATATCGGATATTCCGTTGCATATCGGTGTAACCGAATCCGGTACGTTAAAAGGCGGAACGGTTAAATCGGCTGTCGGAATTGGTGCACTTTTGGCAGAAGGAATAGGCGATACTATGCGTGTTTCGCTTACGGCAAAACCTGTTGAAGAAATTTATGCAGCGTATGATATTCAAAAGGTTTTGGGTATGAGAAAAACAGGTGCGGAGATAGTTTCGTGTCCGACTTGCGGAAGAACTCAACTTGACCTTATTTCAATCGCAAACGAAGTTGAAAAACGTGCCGCAAATATTGATAAGCCTATTAAAATCGCCGTTATGGGTTGTGCGGTAAACGGCCCCGGTGAAGCGAGAGAGGCTGATATAGGAATTGCAGGCGGAAAAGGTGAGGGACTTATTTTCAAAAAAGGCGAGATTATAAAGAAAGTACCTCAAGACAGCCTTGTCGATGAACTTATGAAAGAAATAGAAACATTATAATACGAGAGGATTGGGATATATTGAAGAAGTATCTTGTTATAAACGGCGTAAACTTAAATATGCTTGGTATCAGAGAACCGGGAATATACGGAAACAGCACTCTTGACGATTTGGAAAACAACATCAGAAAAAAAGCAGATGAACTTGGTGTTGAGGTTGATTTTTTTCAAAGTAATTTTGAGGGCGAAATCGTTGAAAAAATACACAGTGCAATGGGGAATTACAACGGCATTATAATAAATCCGGGGGCATTTACTCATTATTCGTATGCTATCAGAGATGCGTTCGGTTCGGTTAAAATGGATGTAATCGAAGTACATATTTCAAATATCCATAAACGTGAAGAGTTCAGACATACATCTGTTATCGTACCTGAATGTATAGGACAGATTTGCGGTTTGGGATTTAAGGGGTATGAACTTGCATTGGAGGCATTGGTATGCAGAACAGAATAGATAAATTGTGTGAAAAACTGCACGATAACGAGGCGGTTTTTATATCAAGCTATCCGAATATATTTTATTACAGCGGTTTCACGTCAGAGGATGCATATTTGCTTATTTCGCACAGCGGCAAGTATATTATCACAGATTCGCGATACACAATACAGGCGCGTGAGCAAGCAAAAGGCTTTGAAGTGATTGATATTGCAAAAGGTTTTGAAAAAATATTTTCAAGAATAGACGAAAAATATATAGGTTTTGAAGAATCATATATGAGCGTCGGAGAAAATAAGCGAATAAGAGCAAAACTAAAAGACGGACAAGATTTTGTTGAAATGCAAAATCTTATAAACAAACCGCGAGAAATAAAAGACGAATGCGAAATTAAAAAAATCGCAGAGGCTGAAAAAATTGGCGATATGGCATTTGAATATGTTTTAGGCAGAATTAAAGAGGGAGTAACCGAAAGAGAAATAGCACTTGATTTGGAGTTCTTTATGAAAAAACAAGGTGCGACTGCATTGTCGTTTGACACTATTTCCGCATCGGGTATTCGTTCGGCAATGCCGCATGGCATAGCTACCGATAAAAAAATCGAAAACGGAGATTTTCTTACTTTGGATTTCGGCTGTGTTTTCGAGGGTTACTGTTCGGATATGACAAGAACAGTAGTTGTCGGCAAAGCGAATGATAAACAAAAAGAAATTTACAATACAGTTTTAAAAGCGCAAACCACTGCAATAGACGCAATTAAAGCAGGTATGAAGTGCAGTGAAGTTGACGGAGTGGCACGAAAGATTATAACCGCAGCAGGTTACGGTGAAAACTTCGGTCACAGTCTTGGACACAGTGTCGGTATTGAAATTCACGAAAATCCGTCATTTTCACCGAAAAGCAATGCTGTTGTGCAAAACGGTAACGTAATTACGGTTGAACCGGGAATTTATATAGACGGTTTCGGAGGTGTAAGAATTGAAGATTTAATCGTTGTACAAAACGGTAAAGCGGTAAATCTGACATCATCACCGAAAGAACTTATTGAAATTTAATACAGCTCAAAAATCACATCAATTTTGATGTGATTTTTGATTTTTTTAATCTATGGTGTTAGTCATGTCAATCATATTTTCAGCAAGAGTTCCGTATCCTTTTGTGGGATTGTTTACAAATACATGAGTTACCGCACCTATAAGCATACCGTTTTGTATAATCGGCGAGCCGCTCATACCCTGAACAATTCCGCCTGTGCAGTCGATTAAACGAGGGTCGGTAATTTCAATAATCAATCCTTTGTCGGAATCGTTTGTGATTTTGTTTATTTTTATCGAGTATTTTTCCGTTTTTTGCCCTATAACGTCTGAAAGTATATACGCGTCACTTTCGCATATCTGTTCCTTTGCGGCAACGGGTATGGCATTATCAGAGGAAAATTCGTCGCAAGACATATTTCCGTAAATACCTATTTGTGAATTTATACTGATATTACCTATTGTATTACCGTCAAACGCACCGTTAATTTCTCCGGGATGACCTTTTGAACTTTTTGATACAGATAAAATATCGCAATTAAGAATATTTCCTGATTTAACGGATAAAATATTACCTGTATCAATATCGTTTATTCCGTGACCGAGTGCGGCAAAGCTGTTGTTTTGAGGATTGTAATAAGTCACAGTACCGATTCCAGCGGTACTGTCACGCACCCAAAGACCTAAACGGTATATATTGTCTTCCGATAAAACGGGAACGGCATTAATCAAAATATCTTGATTATCCCGCTTTATTGAAAGTGCCACACCGCTTGGATTTTCATTTACGGTCTTTGAAAATTCTTCTGTACTGTTGATGAGTTGATTATTTATTTTTTCTATTCTGTCATTTATCTTTATACCGTATTTTTTTGAAACATTTTCACCGCTTACTTCCGATGTTCCGACGACGAGCAAGCCGTCGGTATATATCTTTACGCCTACCGCTTTACCGATAGGAACGACTTTGATTTCATCGGCATAAACGCTTGTGAAAATACACAAATTTAAAAGAAGAAAAACTACTATTTTACAGGAAACTTTTTTCAAATTATTCACCGCCTTTCTACACTTAAATTTGCCGAAATTCGACACGTTTATACTGAAAAACTTATTGAAGAAATGGTTTTAAAAGTTTGTGTTTTTTCTGAATATGTGGTATAATAACCTCACGAAACATACAAAAAATCAAAGATTTTTATGTTTCGGAGAACATTGTATCATAATACTGCAGCGACATTCAGCCGCCTTCGTTGTTATGATATAATAAAATGAAAACGATTTTAGGAGAACATTTGATGAATAATATGTTAGATAAACTTAACGAAAGGCAAAAAGAGGCTGTATTGGCAACGGAAGGTCCTGTTCTTGTGCTTGCAGGTGCGGGAAGCGGAAAAACAACGGTGCTTGTAAACAGAATTGCATATATGATTTCCGAAAAACATATACGTCCTTGGAATATTTTAGCGATAACTTTTACAAACAAAGCCGCAAGAGAAATGAAAGACCGTATTGAAAGACTTTTGGGTGATACCGCAAAAGATATGTGGATTGGTACATTTCACTCGGTTTGCGTCAGAATTTTGCGTAGTTGCATTGATTTGCTTGGTTACAGCCGTGATTTTGTAATTTACGATACAGCAGATACAAAGACTGTTATGAAAGAATGTCTAAGAGAACTTGACATTGACGAAAAAAGTTTTCCTGTCAGAAACGTGTTGTCTATAATAAGTAACGCAAAAAATGACTTGATGGATGCGGCAACTTTTGAAAATGTTTACAAAAGCGATTATCGTATGAGCATAATCGCAAAAATATATTACAGATACCAGACAAAACTGAGAAAAAACAATGCAGTCGATTTTGACGATATTATTTTGAATACAGTTAAGATTTTAAGTGAAAATCCCGATGTATTGTCAAAATATCAAGATAAGTTTCAGTACATACTTGTTGATGAGTATCAAGATACGAACAATTCGCAGTATCTTCTTATAAATCTTCTTGCACAGGCAAACAGAAATCTTTGCGTTGTCGGTGATGACGACCAAAGTATTTATAAATTCAGAGGTGCAAATATCGGAAATATTCTTAATTTTGAAGATGATTACTCTGATGTACAAAAGATAACGCTTGACCAAAATTACCGTTCAACGCAAAATATCCTTGACGCCGCAAACAGCGTTATATCTAACAATAAGGGTAGAATGGGTAAATCATTGTGGACGTCAAACGGTGACGGAAACAAAGTTTTTGTATACACGGGTACAAACGAATATGACGAGGCAAGATATATTGCACGTCAGATAAAGAAGCATTTCGATGAACAAGGTTCATTTTCGGACTGTGCGATACTGTACAGAACAAATGCACAGTCGCGTGTAATAGAAGAAATGCTTATGCGTGAGTCTGTTCCGTACAAAGTCCTTTCGGGACTTCGATTCTATGACCGTAAAGAAATTAAGGATATAATTGCATATTTGAGAGTTGTATATAATCCGAATGATGATGTAAGTCTGGCAAGAATTATCAATGAGCCGAAAAGAAAAATCGGTAACGCAACGCTTGAAAAAGCGAGAAATATTGCACGTGAAAAGGAAACAAGTCTTTATGATGTTATTTCTCACGCGGACGATTACCCTGAATTTAAAACGGCTATAAAAAAATTACTTGGTTTTTCGGAAATAATACAATCACTTATCAAACTTAAAGATACCGTCACGATTGAAGATCTTACGGGAAGAATATTGAATGATACAGGATATATGCCGGCACTTATAATGGAAGATACAACGGAAAGTAAGACAAGAATAGAAAACCTGGGCGAATTTATTTCTGTTATTACCGAGTTTGAGAAGAATGAAGAAACGGGGAATACACTGGGTGAATTTTTGGAAAATATAAGTCTTGTTTCGGATATAGACGGATATGACGAAAATGAGGACAGTGCGGTACTTATGACTATTCACAGTGCAAAAGGTCTTGAATTCCCGATTGTATTTTTGAGCGGTCTTGAAGAAGGATTGTTCCCGGGAATGCGCTCAATGGAATCGGACGATGATATAGAAGAAGAAAGACGTCTTTGCTATGTTGCGATAACGAGGGCGAAAGAACAGCTTTATATCACCAAAACGATAAGCAGAACTATTCACGGTAAAACAATGCCGACAACCGCGTCAAGATTTTTCAAGGAAATACCTGTTGAATATCTTGAGGACAAGACAACGCTGCAACCGAAAGTTGCAAAGGTAATGCAAGACTTAGGAGTGCGTAATGCGTCTGCACCGAAAAAAGAAGTTTATATGACAAAAGGGTTTGGCAGCAGTGTAAAATCAAGCGGTTCAACCGACTATTCTAAATTCAAAGCCGGTGATGCCGTTGAACACAGAACATTCGGTCGCGGAGAAATTCTGAAAGCTACTCCTTGCGGAAATGACTGTATTCTTGAAATTCAATTTGAAAGTATCGGATTTAAACGTCTTATGGCGGCATTTGCAAAGGTGAAAAAGATTAATTAATAGAGAGCTTGTCGACAAAATGTCGACAGCTCCAAAAATTACATCATGCTGATGTAATTTTTGAGTATTTTTAGAGAAAAATCTAAAGTTCCTCCAAAGTCGAAACTTTAGATTTTAAGCCATTTCTGCCGCGCATGTCGCCAGAAATGATTGAAACTTGAGGTTAGCTTTTTCAGTAGTTTTGCCTACGGCAAAACCGCTCTGCGAGCATCGGATGTCTTTCCGATACGCCATCAAACTCCCTAAAATAAAGCAGACAAAACCGTAAAGGTTTTGTCTATAATCAATTAATGTTGATAAGCCTTAAAATATTATCATTAAACGGCTGAATATTTTGATTATATAAAAAGCCTGTTTCGCGTGGCGGTATTGCATTAGGCAGATTTATTTCAATAAGTGAGCCGTTAGACAATTCGTTTTTTACAAACTGCTTTACCACGCACGAAACACCTATGCCGATTTTGGCAAATTCAATAAGCATATCCATATCGTTCACTTCAAGGATATGCGTAGGATTGATATTGTTTTCGGCATAGTAGTTGTTTATATGCATACGGGAAACGTTGTCTTTGTTTAAAAGCATAATATTGCCACGTTCAAAAATTTCAAAACCGTTGCAGTTAAGACGTTTCAAGTATGACGGAGTACAGACGAATGTGTCCTGTATTTCACCGAGCGGATAATATTCAAGACCGCTGATGTTGTCGGGCTTTGCCATAAGCGCAACGTCGATTTTACACTCTTCAAGCATTTTATGTGCATTTGCAGATGATGTACAAGTTATGGAAACATCGGTGAAAGGATATTTTTCGGTGAATTTTTGAAGATAGGGCATAAGCAGGTACTTGCAAAGCACATTACTTGCGGCAATGCGAAGTCTGCCGTTGTTTTCAAGGTGCTTTAAATTGCTTTCGGTATCGGAGAGCATATTTAATGCTTGTTTTACGCCGTCATAAAGAAGTCTGCCGTTTTCGGTCAGAACAACACCTCTCGGTTTTCGTAAAAACAAAGTTGTTCCAAGACTTTCTTCAAGCTTTTTTATTGTCATACTTACAGCCGGCTGAGAAATATAAAGTTGCTCGGCAGATTGAGATATACTGCCGCACTCGGCAACACACAGAAATACCTTGTATTTGGAAAGATTATCGTAGTTATACATTTGACACCTCATATAAGTTATTTTTATGGATAATATAAATTATATATATTTGAATTATATCACTTGTTGTGCTATAATTCAATAGTAATAAAAGTAAAATAAACATTTCGGAAAGGAAGGTTTTTGTTATGGGAATGACTATGACGCAAAAAATTCTTGCGAATGCCGCAGGAAAGGAAAGTGTTAAAGCCGGAGAACTTATTATGGCGAATTTAAACTTAGTTCTTGGCAACGACATAACAACTCCTGTTGCAATAGGAGAATTTGATAAGATAGGACTTGACGGAGTATTTGATAAAGCAAAAGTTGCTCTTGTTCCTGACCACTTTACACCGAATAAGGATATTAAGTCTGCTCAGCAGGCATTAAAGGTCAGAACTTTTGCAAAGGAGCAGGATATTGTAAACTATTTTGAAGTCGGCGAAGTCGGTATCGAGCACGCACTTCTTCCTGAAAAAGGCTTGGTAGTTGCAGGTGACGTTGTTATCGGAGCAGACTCACATACTTGTACATACGGTGCATTGGGTGCTTTTTCAACAGGTGTCGGCTCAACAGATATGGCAGCCGGTATGGCAACAGGTAAGGCTTGGTTCAAAGTTCCCGAGGCTATTAAAATTAACCTGACAGGTAAGCTTAACAAATACACAAGCGGTAAGGACCTTATTTTACATATAATCGGTATGATTGGTGTTGACGGTGCACTTTACAAGTCAATGGAATTTACAGGTGAGGGTATGCACACTCTTACTATGGACGACCGTTTCTCAATCGCAAATATGGCTATTGAAGCAGGTGCTAAAAACGGTATATTTGAAGTTGACGATTTGACTGTTGAATATATGAAAGACCATTCTGATAAAGAATATACAGTATTTAAAGCTGATGATGACGCTGAATATGTACAGACAATAGACATCGACCTTGCAACAGTTCCTCATACGGTTGCATTCCCTCACTTGCCTGAAAATGCAAGAACACCGGAAAACTGGGGCAATGTTGAAATTGACCAGGTTGTAATAGGTTCATGTACAAACGGACGTATTTCGGATTTACGTCATGCGGCTGAAATTCTAAAGGGTAAGCACGTTAAAAAGGGTATAAGAGTTATCGTATTCCCTGCAACACAGGCAATTTACCTTGAAGCATTAAAAGACGGTACATTATCGACACTTGTTGAGGCAGGCTGTGTAATTTCGGCACCTACATGCGGACCGTGTCTTGGCGGTCATATGGGTATTTTGGCAGAAGGCGAAAGATGTGTTTCTACAACAAACAGAAACTTTATCGGACGTATGGGACACGTTGACAGTGAAGTTTATCTTGCGAGTCCTGAAGTTGCGGCCGCAAGTGCTGTAACGGGTAAGATAACAGCACCTGAAGAAGTAATGTAAAAAATAAACTTCACAACTTAAAATTGATTTTGAGTTGAGTTTGGAACGGAGGATTAATATGAAAGCAAACGGAAAAGTTATTAAATACGGAGATAACATTGATACAGACGTAATAATTCCAGCAAGATACCTTAACACAACAGACCATAAGGAACTTGCGTCACACTGTATGGAAGATATAGATAAAGAATTTGTAAATAAAGTTAAAGACGGCGACATTATGGTCGGCGGTGCAAACTTCGGCTGCGGTTCATCAAGAGAACATGCACCTATCGCTATAAAAGCAAGCGGTATTTCATGTGTAATCGCAAAGGATTTTGCAAGAATTTTCTATCGTAACGCTATCAATATCGGACTTCCTATTCTTGAATGTGCCGAGGCGTCAGAGGATATAGACGAAGGCAATGAAGTAGAAGTTGATTTCGATACAGGCGTTATCACAAACAAGACAAAGAATAAGACTTATCAAGCAGTTGCATTTCCTGAATTTATGCAGGGCATTATCAATGCAGGCGGTTTGGTTGAGTACATAAAGAAAGGAATGTAATAAAATGGCTGAATTTAATATTGCACTTATACCGGGTGACGGAATTGGTCCTGAAATCGTATCGGGTGCTGTTACAGTTCTTGACGCGGTAAGCAAAAAGTACGGACACAAATTTAATTATCAGGAAGTATATATGGGCGGTTGTGCCATAGATAAGTACGGCGTACCGCTTCCGCAGGAAACAGTTGATATTTGTAAAAAATCAGACAGTGTGCTTTTAGGTGCAGTCGGCGGTCCGAAGTGGGATTCACAACCGTCTGAAAACAGACCTGAAAAAGGACTTTTGGGTATAAGAAAGGCTCTTGAATTATATTCAAATCTTCGTCCGTCAATCCTAAAGCCGCAGCTGAAGGACGCGTCACCGCTTAAAGACGAAAAGCTTGAAAAAGGACTTAACGTAATGGTTGTCCGCGAACTTACAGGCGGTATTTACTTCGGTGAAAGAAAGAAAGCCGAGGACGGATCATGGGCGTCGGATACAGAAAAGTATTCAGTTGAAGAAATCAAGAGAATAGGTAAGATTGCATTTGAAACAGCTATGCTTAGAGATAAGAGAGTTGTATCTGTTGATAAGGCCAACGTACTTGAATCTTCAAGACTTTGGAGAAAGACTATGATTGAGCTTTCGGCAGACTATCCCGAAGTTGAGCTTACTCATATGTATGTTGATAATGCAGCTATGCAGCTTGCAATTAATCCGGCACAATTTGACGTAATCGTTACATCAAATATATTCGGAGATATTCTTTCAGACCTTTCAAGTGCTATTGCAGGTTCAATCGGTATGTTGCCGTCAGCGTCACTTGGCGCAACAAAATGCGGTATGTACGAACCGATTCACGGCAGTGCTCCTGATATTGCAGGTATGGATATTGCAAACCCTATTGCAACCATTGTTTCAGCCGCTATGATGCTTGAAATGTCATTCGGTCTTGTAGAAGAAGCAAAGGCAATAAATGACGCAGTAGATAAGGTACTTGACCAAAATTACAGAACAACCGATATTATGTCAGACGGTATGAAAAAGGTTGGCTGTAAGGAAATGGCTAAACTTATTGCGGAAAATATATAATATGCTAACAAAAACACTCATAAAGAGTGTTTTTGTTGCTTTATGGCAAAGTTCTTTAATGATGTTGACTTGATATGAAGTTTGTGGTAGAATATAGTATCAGATAGGACTACACAAAATTAATTACATCATTGGAGGCATCATTATGAACATTTCAACAAATCTAAAAGCTATTGATATGATAAAAGGTGAGATTTTATCGGAGATAGCACATCTTTACAGAACTCTTGCGGACTATGACGAAATAGGCGATTATGAGAGTGTTACAAATGAAATAGCAACGGTTATTGCTATGGATTACATACTTGCAAGACGGTTGGGAATCGGTTATGCAAGCATAGATAAAAAAATTTCCGAACTTCTCGGCATAGGTGAAGAAAACGGACACGAACTTGAGATAGAGTTTTCGGATATGTCGGAACTAAAGAAATATTTAAAGAGCCGCTAAGGCTTACAGTGCATCAATGCACTTTGGAGGGACTTATGAGAAAACATTACGGACAAGTTGTTAAAACTTGCATTAAGATAGCATTTGCATCAGCACTGCTTTTAATCATAAGCGGTGTACTCAGTTATGCGATTAAAGGCAAGGTTATAGCAATATTAGAGATAATTGCGGGGATAATAGCATTTTGTGCGGTTATTTTTATAAGAAATAAAAGAAATGAGAGTGTTAATAATTTTCTTGAAATTATGGCAAAAAGCTCAAATTCGATTTCGGCAAATATTATGGACTCTTTTCCTATACCTATCGTTGTTGTGCATATAGACGGTTCCATATGCTGGTACAACGGCAAATTTTCGGAATTGTTTTTTAATAAGGACCTTTTTGACACAAAACTCGAAAATTCAATATCCGATATAAAGTGGGGAGAAATTTTAAAATCAGCCTCACACTATGAAAAACGTATACGAATTGACGATAAGCGATATTTGCTTATTGCAAATACAATCAGAAACAGAAATATAAGTATTTCCGAAGATGAGGATAAGGTATCCGTATATATTTATCTTATTGACAGAACTGTTGAATATGAATTAAAAAGAAAATACGTTAACGAAAAAACAGATGTTGCGATTATCAATATTGATAATTATGACGATGTATTGCAACGTGTCAATGACAACGAGCAACAACAGATTTTGGCACAAATAAGAAAATGTATCAATGAATGGGTAGACGAATCGAATGCACTTTTAAAAGTAACCGACCGCGACAGATTTTATATGTTCTTTGAACATCGCTATCTTGCTCAGTATGTCAGTAAAAAGTTTGATATATTGTATAAGGTGAGAAAAGTCGGTGAAGATATGAAACTTCCGGTAAGTATCAGTATCGGTATCGGTGTAGGCGGAAGTCTGTCGGAAAATGATATGTACGCAAGAAATGCACTTGATATGGCACTCGGACGCGGAGGCGACCAAGTCAGCATAAAGGACGATACACAGTATAAATTTTACGGCAGTAAGGCTCGTGATTACGAAAAGAGTACAAGAGTTAAAACAAGAGCTATTGCTGTTGCATTAAAAGACTTTATAAAAAATTCCGACAAAGTAATATTTATGGGACATTCCGGTGCGGACTATGACTGCTTCGGTGCGGCGGTAGGCTTGCAGAGAGCAGTCAGAACGCTCGGCAAAAAGCCGTATATTGTCTATGACAACAATTCACCGGCCATAAAAAAAATGTATGACGACCTTCGTGCAATGAGTGAGTACAGAGGTATGTTTATAAGCAATGACGACGCAGTCGAAAACGTTACATCAGATACATTGATAGTTGTGCTTGATACGCACAGACCGTCAATGTTGCCATGCCCGAAACTTATAGAAAAGGCAAGTAAGGTTGTGCTTATCGACCACCACAGACGTTCGACTGATTTTATTAATCCTTGTTCGCTTATTTATCACGAACCGTATGCGTCGTCAACTTGTGAAATGGCTACTGAATTATTGGAATATATGAATTTGGGAAGTTCACTTACAACTGTTGAGGCGGAGTGTTTGTATACGGGTATCTTGATGGATACAAAGAACTTTATAGTAAAAACAGGTGTCAGAACATTTGAGGCGGCTTCATATTTAAGACGTTTGGGACTGAATACGGCAGACGTCAAAAAGCTGTTTAACGTGAATAAAGAGGACTATGACCACAGAGCCGATATTGTAAAGACATCGAAAATTATAGTATCGCAGATTGCAGTCGCAAAGTGTTACACAAAGTATCCCAATATAAGAGTGATAGCGTCACAGGCGGCTGATGAAATGCTTAATATAGGTGATATTCGTGCGTCGATAGTTGTATATGCACAGGACGGAGGCGTGGGTATAAGCGCCCGTTCGCTCGGTGATATTAATGTACAGCTTATTATGGAGTATCTCGGTGGCGGCGGACATAGTACCGTTGCTGGTGCACAAGTAAAAGACAAAAATGTAGATATGGTAATTGAGGACGTTGAAAAGGCTGTCTTTGATTACGTTGCAAATAATGAAAGTTAATTGGAGGAAGGACAATGCAAGTTATATTGACAAGAGATGTAAAAGGACAAGGTAAAAAAGGTCAGATGGTAAATGTATCTGACGGTTATGCAAGAAACTATCTTTTGCCGAGAGGTCTTGCCGAACCGGCTACAAAGTCGAATATAAACGTAATGAAGGGTAAGCAGGAATCTCTTGAATACAAGAAAAAAGTTGAGCTTGAAGAGGCAAATGCAATCGCAGAGAAAATGAAAGAAATCAAGGTTGTGCTAAAGGCTAAAGCAGGCGAAAACGGTAAACTTTTCGGATCTGTAACATCAAAAGACGTAGCAGAGGCGCTTACTTCACAACACCACATCAAACTTGACAAAAAGAAATTTGTTATGCCTGACGGCATAAAGACATTGGGAACAACGACAGTTGACGTAAAAATTTATACAGGCGTTGTCGGTAAGTTAAACGTAGTTGTAGAACAGATATAACTTTGGGGAGGTAATGGATTTATGGCAGAAATGTCGAATCCTGTTGACGTAATGGGCAGAGAACTGCCATATAGTCAAGAGGCGGAATTGGCTGTAATAGGCAGTGCGCTTACTAATTCGCACAGTGTTGCGGAGTCGGTTGAAATACTTAGACCGTCTGATTTTTACTTCCCACAGAATAAGGAAATATTCAGTGTAATTCTTGATTTATTTAACGAAAATGCGGCTATAGATTTTATTACCGTTTCAAATAAGTTGAGCCAAAGCGACAAACTTGAGGCTGTCGGAGGTATCGCTTATTTGAGAAATGCGGCAACGAATGTGCCGACAACAAGGCACGTGACGTATTATTCGCAAATAATTAAGGAAAAGGCAGTTTTGAGAACACTTATTAAAAGTGCAGGCGATATTTCCGATATGGCTTACGGTCAGAACGATAAAGTCGAAAGAATAGTCGACCAAGCCGAACAGCTTATTTTTGACGTTACATCATCAAACAACAAGAGCGATATACTACCTATAAGTGAGATATTTATGGGCAGTTATCAGGAACTTGTTGAAAACTCTTTAAATCAAAGCGGTATAACGGGTTTGCCGACAGGCTTTGATGAACTTAACAGACGTACGGGCGGTTTTCATGGCGGCGAACTTATTCTTATCGCCGGACGTCCGGGTATGGGTAAGTCAAGTTTTGCGGTAAATATAGCGGAACACGTCAGTATTACCGATAAAAAAACCGTTGCGATATTCAACCTCGAAATGCCGAAAGAACAGATTGTAAACCGTATTATATGCAGCCAGGCACTTGTTAATTCAAATAAAATCAGAACAGGTGATATAACAGGCGAAGATTGGGAAAAAATCGGTGCAATAGTAAACAGAGTTGCAACTGCACCGATGTATATAGACGATACTGCGTCAATAACGGTATCGGAAATCCGTGCAAAATGCAGACGATTAAAGCAGACAAAAAATCTTGAACTTATCGTAATCGACTATTTGCAGTTAATGCAGTCGAGCGGAAGAACAGAGAGCAGACAAAATGAAATTGCCGAAATTTCGCGTTCGTTAAAAATTCTTGCAAAGGAACTTAATATTCCTGTCATTGCACTTTCACAGCTTTCGCGTGCGGCTGAATCGAGAAGCGATAAGCGTCCCATGCTTTCGGACTTGCGTGAATCGGGTGCTATCGAGCAGGACGCCGATATGGTTATGTTTTTGTATCGTGACGAATATTATAATCCCGATACCGAGGATAAAAATTTGGCTGAATGTATTGTCGCAAAAAACAGAAGCGGTGAAACCGGTATGTTTAAACTTGGTTGGAAAGGTGAATATACTAAGTTTTCTAATGTTGAATTTGCATTGAAGGAAGAATAATGGTTTTAGATATTATTAAAAAGACCTTGCGTGAATATAATTTATTGAATAACGGCGACAGCGTGCTGGTCGGTCTTTCGGGTGGTGCGGATTCGGTGTGTCTTACTCACGCACTTTGGTCGCTGAAAGATGAATTTGACATAAAATTATATACGGCTCATATTAATCACGGCATAAGAGGCGAGGAGGCAAAGAGAGATGAACTTTTTGCCGAAAACTTTTCAAAAAAATTGGGTATTGAATGTTTTGTGTTAAATGCAGATATACCCCAAATTGCAAAAGATACAAATGTGTCGGAAGAAACAGCCGGCAGAAATGTGAGATATAATTTCTTTAATAAATTGTGCGAAAAATACGATATAAACAAAGTTGCAACGGCGCATAACAGAAATGACAATGCCGAAACTTTGCTTATGAATTTTATGCGTGGCAGTACGACAAACGGACTTTGCGGAATACCGTATGTCCGCGGAAATATAATTCGTCCGATATTGAATGTTTCACGAGATGAAATCGAAAAATATTGCAGTGATAACGGACTTGAATATATGACAGACAGTACAAATTTGACAGAAGATTACACACGCAATAAAATACGTCACACATTACTTCCGTATATTCAAAAGGAATTTAACGCGAGTTTTATTAAAACCGTTACGGAAAATGCTTGCTTGATAAAAGATGACAGTGATTATCTTGACGGTATTGCGGAAGATTTTTATAAAAAGCACATCAGAAATTGTGCTGTTAATATTGAAGATTTGAATAAGACGGATATTGCGATAAAAAGACGTGTTTTAAGATTGATGTTAAGAGATATTTATAACTGTCTTAACGATATTTCGTCAACATATGTTGCGGATATATTGTCGCTTGCCGATAAATCAAGCGGCAGACAAATAAATTTGCCGTACGGTATTGTTGCAAAAAACGAGTACGGCAAAATAATACTTGAACACAAAAAAGAAGAAACACAGCCGTTTGAAGTCAGTATTAATATCGGTGAAACAGTTTTTATTTCGGAACTTGACAAAAAAATTTCGGTATCTGAAACGGATATGCGAAATAAAGACGGTGCAATATATCTTTCGTGTGACAAGACTGATAAAATCATTGTACGCAACAGGCGAAACGGTGATAAATTTCAGCCTATGGGTATGAACGGTACGAAGAAATTAAAGGAATATTTTATAGGTAAAAAAATTCCTAAAGATAAACGAAACAGTGTGCCGATAATTGAGATAAACGGCGAAATTGCCGCAGTCGGCAACAGAATAGACAAACGTTTTGCTTTCAAGGATAAAGGTATAAAAATAGAATTTTACGATAATTAAGGAGGTAGTCAGTTGCAGAAAAGATTTAAAGGACTCGGAGTATGGGTGGCAATGCTTGTAGTTGCGTATCTGATTTATATGTTCGCAGTCGGATTCGGTGCATCGCAGACCAAAATGGTTTACTCTGATTTGGTCAACAGTATAAAGTCCGAACAGGTAAGTTCAATGCTTGTGTCGGGAAATACCGTAACGGTGACACTTACAAACGGTGACAAAGCAAAGGTGAAAATTCCGTCACTTGACACGTTGCAGGCAGATGTCGGAAAAGAAATGAACGACCAAATGGATAAAGGCACTTTAAAGCAAGAGGCTTATGAAACCAAGATTTCATGGACGGCGGTTACAAATATAATTTTGATAATTGTATTTATATGTGTGTTCTTTTTCGGATTTTTGCGAAAAGGCGGTTCGGGTGCAACCAATTTTACAAAGAGCAGAGCAAGACTTAATGAGAACACCAAGAACGTGACATTTAAAGATGTTGCGGGAGCTGATGAGGAAAAAGCCGAACTTGCGGAAATAGTTGAGTTTTTGAAAAATCCTCAAAAGTTTGTAAGTCTTGGTGCGAGAATACCTAAGGGTGTACTTCTTGTCGGCTCGCCGGGTACAGGTAAAACACTTCTTGCAAAGGCGGTTGCCGGCGAGGCGAAAGTTCCGTTTTTCTCTATAAGCGGTTCGGATTTCGTAGAACTTTATGTCGGCGTAGGTGCATCGCGAGTGAGAGATTTGTTTGAACAGGCAAAGAAAAACAGACCGTGTATTGTGTTTATAGATGAAATAGACGCAGTCGGCAGAAAAAGAGGTGCCGGTATGGGCGGCGGTCACGATGAAAGAGAACAGACTTTAAATCAGTTGCTTGTTGAAATGGACGGATTTGGCGAAAATGAAGGCGTTATAATGATGGCGGCTACAAACCGTCCGGATATACTTGATCCCGCACTTTTAAGACCGGGACGTTTTGACCGACAGATTGTCGTTGACGTTCCAGACGTAAAAGGCAGAGAGGCTATTCTAAAAGTTCATTCGGCTAAAAAGCCTTTGGCAAATGACGTTGACTTGGAAGAAATCGCAAAAGCAACAGCAGGTTATTCGGGTGCAGACCTTGAAAACTTAATGAATGAGTCTGCTATTTTTGCGGCAAGACGAAACCATCTTGAAATAACAAGAAAAGATATTGAGGACGCAAACTTAAAAGTAATGATGGGAACGGAAAAACGTTCGAGAATTATTACCGAAAAAGAAAAGAAACTTACGGCATTTCACGAGGCAGGTCATGCAGTTTTGGCAAAACTTGTCGATAAAACATCGCATATTCATAAGGTGTCAATAATACCGCGTGGCAGAGCCGGCGGATATACGATGTATGTGCCTGATGAAGATAAAATGTACACATCAAAAAATGAAATGTTGGACAGAATAATTGTAATGCTTGGCGGCAGAGTTGCCGAAGAACTTACAATGGACGACATCAGCACAGGCGCGTCAAGTGACATTCAACGTGCAACTGACATAGCACGTCAAATGGTTACAAAATACGGTATGTCAGAGGCAATCGGCCCTGTATCGTATGATGACGGCGGCGAAGTGTTTATCGGACGTGATTTTGCACATTCAAAAGCATATTCCGAAAAAACAGCCGCAGATATTGACGCGGAAGTAAAGCATATAATGACTTTACAATACCGGAAAACTGAACAAATTCTTACTGAAAATATGGCTGTACTTACACGAGTGGCTGAAAAACTTCTTGAAAAGGAAACTATTGACGGTCAAGAATTTGAAGAATGTTTTAATATATAAAAAGGAGGAAACAATAATGGCACAAGTAACAAAAAAGACTCTAATCGGTGAGGCTTTAAGCATAGATGAAGAAATCGCTCCAATACTAATGGGTATCGGAATGCACTGCCTTGGCTGCCCGGCATCACAGGGTGAATCACTTGAGGAAGCTTGCATGGTTCACGGCGTTGACGCTGACGAACTTGTAAAGAAGATTAATGACTTCTTGGCTTCAAAGTAATAATTTAAAGCAGATAACCGTAGCTTATGCTACGGTTATTTTTTTAAAAGTGAACATATATATGATTTAGATTGAATTATACGACAAAATGTGAGAAAATTATTATATGCGAACTATTACCAATGTGTATCCAAAAAGAAATGTACCGTCGATGATAAAATATTTATCATTGTATGAAATATTTAAATATCCACATATTTCAAGTATCCTCAAGCAGTGCGTACACTTATCTACACAACTAATACGATAGAAGGATTCAATCGCCAGCTCCGAAAAGTGACTAAAAACAAGGGGGTTTTTCCTACAGATGATAGCTTGTTTAAGATGCTGTACCTTGCAATGATGGACATCACGAAAAAATGGACAGGTCGCCGTCGTGATTGGGGTGAGATTCATTCTCAGTTGGAGATATTCTTCGCTGATAGAATCAGCTATTGACAATTGCTGATTTTTTTGATAACGTAAAAGCGGACGGAATTTAATTCCGTCCACTTAAATAAATTTTTCTACACTATTTTGTATTTACACAAAACTTGAAGAATACTCTATTAATCGGCAGAATTATATTTCTTAAATTGTAAAGGTGTTTTGCCGATTAATTTTTTGAATGTGTAACTGAAATACGATATACTTGAAAAACCGCATTTAATTGCAATATCTGCGATTGTGTCATTAGTGTTGCATATCAGTTCACATGAACGATATATTTTTACGAGATTTAGATATTCAAAAACAGTTAGTCCTGTTTCTTTCTTAAAAAGACGACATAGATAGCTTTTATTTATATAGCAATACCTTGCAATTTCATCAATAGATGAGATTATATTATAATTTTTTGATATATATTCTATGACTGAAGTTATTTTTTCAGAGGTATTTGATAAAAAAATGCGTGTCGAAAATTCTGTTTCTTGACGCTTTTTTGCATTTATAAACAATTCTAAAATTTTAGCCAAGCTGACAAAGCAAGGCAAATGTGAATTGTATTTGTTTTTTATTTCGCTAAAGATTTTTAAAAATTGTTGATTTTCGTTATTGTTTAATTTTATAAATTCAGTATCAAAACAGGAGGTCAGATATTCTGAGGCACTTTTGGTAAAATAGTTATCGAGAAACAAGTTATCGAAAACAATATTAATTCGTGAATGAACACCGCTGTTCATACTTCTGTGAAGAATATTAGGGCGTAGCAAAACAATATCAGACGGACAAAGTTCATAAACTTTGTCTTGAACGAGCATTTTGCGATTACCCGACACCAAATAATAAATTTCAAAGGAATTATGGTAATGGAAATTTCTCATATCCCACTGATGATTGCTTATACGTTCATCTATATAAAAGTTTTTTTCTGAAATAAATTTGTCGCCGTTCATTATATATCCCTCCGTATATTTTTGATTTTATCATTGTATAAGCAAAAAGTCAATATATCTAAAAAATATATTCAGTTAGTCAATATATCAAATGATTTTTATAAAAAAATATTATATGATATACATATAAAATATATTTCGGAGGTAAATAAAATGTCTAAGAAATTTTTAAGTATGATTGTGGCGGCAACAATGCTGCTTGGTACAAATTCTGTCACTTTTGCAAATGATGAAGTACCGTCTGCACCGTTGAATGTGTGCGTACCTGTGGCGGCAACTACATATTCAAGCATATCAATATTGTGGGATAAACCCGAAAATTACAAGAACATAACCGGATACAAAGTGTATCTTGACGGCAATCCTTTGTCAGTTACAGCATCAAATGAAACATATTATACGGCTGATAATTTAGAGCCTGATACAGAATATACTTTTGAAGTTACATCACTTATCGGTGAAAACGAATCTGAAAAGTCTGATGTTTTGACGGCTAAAACCGATAAAAAAGGAAAGGTTCATGATGTCAGAAAAGCTCCGTATAATGCTAAGGGTGACGGTATAACTCTTGATACAGAGGCGATTCAATCAGCGATTGACGCTTGTGAAGATAATGATGTTGTTCTTATTCCGGAAGAATACACATTCCTTACAGGTGCACTTGATTTAAAGAGCAATATGACTTTAGAGGTAAACGGAACACTTTTAAGCAGTAAAAATGCCTCTGATTTTGAAAAGAAGATTGATGATTCAAAAACATATACAGGCGGAACTGCAACAGGTGTTATATATACAGAAGAAGCACCAAAAAGACTTATTTGGAGCAGAATTGAGGGTTGGGAGCAATACGCATACAGAAGTCTTATAAATGTAGGCTATCTTGACGAAGAAACTGATTACAGTACCGATGAAAACTTTGTATGTCAAAATGTAAAAATCATCGGAAAAGGTACAATTACAGGCGATGATTACCGTGCAAATTATGCACCTATAAACGGCAATGCCACTGCACTTGCGATAGATGAGGGTAAGTCGGCAGATACATTCTATGATATTGACAATTCCGAAACATCAGAAAATTATATACGAAGCCGAATTAGAGGCAGATTAATAAATGTAAGCAACGCACAGAATGTTTATATCAAAGGTGTAACCGTTGCAAAACCGCCGATGTGGACAATTCATATGATATACAGTGACAGAGTAACAACAAATGGAGTTAAATTTAATACAAGTGGCTACCGTAACGGAGATGGTTGGGACCCTGATTCATCAACAAATTGTACTATTTTTAATTCAAGTTTCAATACAGGCGATGACTGTGTTGCGATTAAATCGGGTAAAAATCCGGAGGGTAATGAGGTAAATCGTCCGTCAAGAAATATCAAAGTTATAGGCTGCGAAAGTAACGGTGGTTTAGGTCTTGCTGTCGGAAGTGAAATGTCGGGCGGTGTAAGTAATGTATATGTCAGAGATTGTGTATTGTCAAATACACGTTATGGTGTTGAATTAAAAGCAAATAAGGTGCGTGGAGGATATATCAAGGATTTCCATGTTCAAGACAGTACCATTGACCGTGTTCTTATCCATTCTGTAAGCTATAATGCAGACGGTGCTCCAGCAGATACAAGCCCTGTTTTTTCTAATATGACATTTAAAAATATAAATATTTGAGGTTATAGCAGTGAAAAAAGTAATCCGTGGATAAACAGTTCTATTGAAATGGAAGGTTTTACATCAGATACAGGCAATGACGATTATTACATAAAAAATATATCTTTTGACGATATAACAGTCGGTACAGAAAAGAATATAACGCAAAATATATCAATGAAATATTGCAGAGATATATCGTTTAACAATGTACTTCAAAGTGACAGTGAAATTCCTATGTATTCGGACACTGACACAACATTCACTGTTGACGGTGGAAAACTTGCCGATATAATTCCGACTTTTAATGATTCGATTGAGGCTGAAAAAATGAATTTAAGCGGTTATGTATATGAAAGCAACAATGCCGCATCAAGTGGCGGTTGTGTAAGTGCAAATAAATCGGGAGAGGGAACGGCAAAGGCTAAATTTATAGGTGCAGACGGAAAATATAATCTTAAAACATTCTATTTTGATGAAAATGATGGAAATGCTACATATAAAGTATTTGTAAATGATAATAAAGTAGACGAATGGACTGCAAATCAAGACTTAGGTTCTGCGTCGGCTGATGAAAAAACTTTGACGTCACATATAACAGAAGTTACTTTATCTAAAAATGACATAATTTCAATAGTCGGAACAAAAGAAAAATATGACCCTGCAAGACTTGATAAAATAGAACTTGAAAAAGTCAAAGATTTGGAATTTTCGGAGCCTGTAATTGAAAACGGTAAATTAAAAGTAAACGCAACAAACAATACTTCCGAAACACAATCGGCAGTGCTTATTGTGGCAAGTTATGAGAATGGAGTTATGAAGTCAGTATCCGTTTCAGATGAAACAGATATATCACAAAACGGTACAACTCTTGAAACAAATGCACCGGAAACAAATGATTACAAAGTTATGGTTTGGGACTCACTCAACACCATGCAACCATTAAAATAAGATACTTAAGACGCAATTCATTAATTTGGATTGCGTCTTTATAATATTAAAAAGCAATAATTTCATATTTTACAGCAATAATGCTTAATGATTTTTTGAATTTAGCGGTGTATAATCGAATCATAAATAAAACAATATGCGAAGGAGCAATTATTATGGGTAAGGTTATATTAAAACAAGAAAAAGTTACAATACCTACATATGAAATTTCTGATTATGACAAAAATCCTATGTTTCTTGAAAAACGTGTATATCAAGGTTCAAGCGGTCGAGTTTATCCGCACCCTGTATGTGAGGGAGTTTCGGACGTTAAGACTGATAAAGAATACAACGCAATTTTCTTGGAAAACGATTATATTCTTGTAATGATTTTACCTGAAATAGGCGGTAAAATTCAAAGATTATATGATAAAACAAACGGATATGACGCTGTTTATTATAATGAAGTTGTAAAACCGGCGCTTGTAGGCTTGGCAGGTCCATGGATTTCGGGAGGTATTGAGTTTAACTGGCCGCAACATCACAGACCGTCCACATTTGATCCTGTTGACTATAAAATCGAAGAAAACAATGACGGTTCGATTACGGTATGGGTAGGCGAAACAGAAAAGATGTTCCATACGAAAGGTATGGCGGGATTTACTGTATACCCGGACAAAGCATATCTTGAAATAAAAGGTCAGGTATACAATCCGACAGACAGACCTCAAACATTTTTATGGTGGGCAAATCCTGCCGTTGCCGTAAATGACTATACACAGTCAATCTTTCCGCCTGACGTTCACGCTGTAATGGATCACGGCAAACGTGACGTATCAAAATTTCCTATTGCCGACGGAGTTTATTATAAGGTTGATTATGCACCCGGTACGGATATTTCAAGATACAAAAATATTCCTGTACCGACTTCGTATATGGCATATCATTCGGATTATAATTTTATAGGCAATTACGATTATTCCAAAAACGCGGGACTTCTTCATATAGCCGACCATCACGTTTCACCGGGTAAAAAGCAATGGACTTGGGGTAACGGTGATTTTGGAAAAGCGTGGGACAGAAATCTTACAGACGAAAACGGTCCGTATATTGAACTTATGACAGGTATGTTTACTGATAATCAGCCCGACTTTACATTCTTAAAACCGTATGAAGAAAAGACTTTCGTTCAATACTTTATGCCATACAAAAATGTCGGTGCGGTTAAAAATGCTTCAACAGAAGTTGTTATGAATCTTGAATTGGATAACGACAGTGCTAATGTAACTGTATATTCTCCGATACAACTTGGCAATGTGACAATCAAACTTGCTTATGACGGAAATACGGTATTTGAAGAAAAAGCAAACATATCACCGACCGATATATTTACAAAGAGTGTTCCTATTCCTAGTATTGATGAAACAAAGTTTACACTTGCCGTATATAAAGACGGAAACGAATTATTAAGCTACACTCCTATGGGCGAAAATGACGAGGAAACACCTAATCCGGCAGAGGCATTGCCTGAACCGCAATTTGTGGAAACAACCGAAAAACTGTTCCTTGCGGCTACACATTTAGAGCAATACCGTCATGCTACATATTCGCCTGAAGATTATTACCTTGAGGGATTGAAACGAGATGAAACGGATATTCGTCTTAACAACGGATACGGAAAATATTTGTATAATAAGGGCAGATTTGCGGAAAGTGAAAAATATTTCAGACAGGCTATTAAATCATCAACCTGGAAAAATCCTAATCCATATGACTGTGAACCGTATTATAATTTGGGATTATCATTAAAGAAACAGGGTAAAATCAATACTGCATTTGACGCGTTTTATAAAGCTGTTTGGGACGGAAATATGCAGGATAAAGCATTTTATCAATTAGCCTGTATTGCATCGGGCAGAGGTGATTATAATGATGCGTTGGAATATATAGAAAAGTCGCTTGTAAAGGGAATGCATAATTTAAAGGCAAGAACTTTAAAATTGGCATTGCTCAGAAAACTCGGAAAAAATACAGAGGCAACAGAATTTGCAAAAGAAACACGCAATATAGACGCATTAGATCACAGTGCATATTATGAACTTTACAAACTAAACGGTAACGGCTTAGACGAAATGCAAGCTGTTATGCGTGGTGACAATCATAACTATATCGAACTTGCACTTAGCTATATGTCAGCATATTTGACAGATGACGCAATCGAAATATTAAAACTTGCACCGAATGACAATGAGCCTATGGTACATTACTATCTGTATGCACTGACAAATGACAAATCAGAACTTGATAAAGCTGAAAATTCTGACAGCCTGTATTGTTTCCCAAACAGACTTGAAGATATAGCTGTATTGGAAAAGGCAATATATAACGGCGGTAATTATGCTGCTTATTATCTTGGCTGTTTGTTCTATGACAAAGGCAGATGGGAAGAATCAAAAGAATTATGGGAAAAGTGTGCGGATAATATAACACTTCCGACAGTGTATAGAAACCTTTCACTTGTTTATTACAATAAATTAAAAGACGGTGTCTTAGCACTAAAAGCAATGGAAAAAGCATTCAGTATTGATAAGAGTGACGCAAGAATATTCTTTGAACTTGATCAACTGTACAAAACACTTAATTTCTCTCTTGAAAAGAGATTGGCAAATATGAATGAAAATTCCGACTTACTTGAAAAGCGTGACGATTTATATACGGAATATATCACGTTGCTTAATATGAACGGCGAATATGATAACGCATACAATCATATTATGAACCATAACTTCCACCCTTGGGAGGGCGGTGAAGGTAAGATACCTGCTCAGTACAGAATTGCGCTTATTAATAAGGCTAAAGCAGAAAAAAATACAGAAAAAGCAATAGAATATCTTGAAAAAGCTCTCGTTTATCCGTATAATTTAGGTGAGGGTAAGTTAATCGGTAATATGGATAACGATATATATTATATGCTTGGTAACTTGTATGAAGATAAGGAAAAGTCCAAACAAGCATACAGACTTGCTGCAAGAGGTGAATTTAATCTTTCTTCGGCGATGTATTATAACGACCAACCGCCACAGATGATGTATTATGCTGCAAAAGCGATTGAGGCACTGGGCGATAAAGACGAGGCTAAAAAGAGATTTAACGCATTTATTGAGTATGCAAATAATCATATGAATGATGAAATGAAAATTGATTACTTTGCTGTATCATTACCGGATTTCTTGATATTCGAAGGTGACTTAAATAAAAACAATAAGGTACATTGTAATCTTATGGCGGCACTTGGATATTTGGGTATAGGTGATAATGATAATGCCAAAAAGTATGCAAAACAAGGACTTGAATTAAATCAATGCCACGCAGAACTCAGAGATATAGTAAAATAGGTGATACAATGAAAACAATAGATTTAAGCGGAAAATGGAATTATAAAACAGATATTGACGATAGTCAGACAATAGACAGCGTAAAATTTGAAAATAATAATTTTAATCTTCCGGGTTCAACTTGTGATAATCAGATAGGCAAAAAAACAGAATACTTTGACAAAATATCAAAAGAGGCTGTACGTGCACCGAGAGAGCGATATGAATATATCGCTCCTCTTTGGCTGCAAAAAACGGTCAACATTCCGAATGATACAGACGGTAAAACTGTCAGACTGTTTATGGAGCGAGTTAATATAGCATCTGAATTATGGATAGACGGTGTGAAAACAGACAGACAAATAATTGAGCTGTCCACACCTCACATATACAATTTAACAGGTAAAATAACTCCGGGCGAACATACGTTTACGCTGAAAATAGACAACAGAAATTTGCTAAACCTTGATACAATGGCAAGCGGATACAGTGTCGACACGCAAGGATATTGGAACGGTGTTATCGGACGTATTGAATTGCAATATGAAGAAAAAGAACATATTGACAGCATTCAAGTATATACAGATGACAAAGGCATAACGCTTAAAGTTGTTGAAACATCGGATGTACATTCTCCGTTTAAAACGGAGAAAGCGACTGTTACCGTAAATGTTACTTCACCAAAAGGAGATTTACTTGGAGAAAAAATATTTGAAACGAAGGTGTTTAATTCAAAACAAGTCGATTATTTCAGATACGATATTTCCAAAATAGATTATTGGGACGAATTTAATCCTAATTTATATACGGCAACAGTTAAATATGAATGTAACGGTCATATCGATATAAAATCCGTAAAGTTCGGTATGCGAACGATAAAAACGGAAAATAAAAAGATTTTGCTTAACAACAGACAAATTTCTTTGCGCGGTACAATAGATTGTGCTATATATCCGCTTACAGGTTATCCGCCTATGGATATTGAGGTGTGGCGAAAAAATTTCAAGACTATCAAAAGCTATGGCTTAAATCACGTTCGTTTTCACGCATGGTGTCCGCCTGAATGTGCCTTTAATGCGGCTGACGAAATAGGAATGTACATATCTGTTGAAATGCCACTATGGCTTAATCACGATGTATGTTCACTTGAAACAGGTGAAGACCCGATACACCGTCAATATTTTATGCAGGAGGCTATTAATATCTCAAAAACATACGGCAATCACCCTTCGTTTATAATGTTTTCAAACGGTAATGAAAATATGGGCGATTTTGATATGCTTAACGACATAACCACTTGCATAAAGGCTTATGACAACAGAAGAATTTATACGCTTACGGCGAACTTCGACCACCCGATTATGCCGTGTGAAGATTATTTGTGTGCATATGAGGCAGGCGGTCACAATGTCAGAATACAGAACTGTCAGGATAAGGCGGCTGAAAATACGTCGCTTGATTATTCGGTAGCGGTAAAAGATGTGCCTGTACCGATAATTTCGTTTGAAGTGGGGCAGTATTGTGTATATCCGGATGTTGACTTGATTGAAAAATATACAGGCAATATTCTGCCGGTAAACCTTGACGCAATTAAAAAATTTATGATTGAAAAGAATGTGTATCATAAATTGAATGATTATATTAAAGCGTCGGGCGACTTAGCTGTTAAGCTTTATAAAGAAGATATTGAGGCGGCACTTAGGACAAAAGATTTCGGCGGTTTTGAACTTTTGTCGCTATCGGATTACACAGGACAAAGTACAGCCACTGTCGGCATACTTGATGTGTTTTATGAAAGTAAAGGCTTGATTTCACACGATGAATTTAAAAATTTTGCAGGTGAGGCAGTACCGTTATTTAAGGCAAAGAGAATATTTAAAAATACAGATACATTGAAGGCGGAATTGGACTTATATGATTTCAGCGAAAAGAAAATCAACAACCCTGTTTATAATTTGACGGTACAAAACGGTAAGCAAGTATTTTATAAAACGTCAACAACAGAAAGTAAGGTAAGCATACCGCTAAACAGTATAACAAAATCAACAATGCTTAGTGTTATACTTGAAGTGAACGGTTATAAAAATACTTGGAGAATATTTGTTTTTGCCGAAAATAAGATTGAAAACAATGTTCGTATGATTAAATCTGAAGAAGAACTTGATGATATAATCAAAAACGGCGGAAAAGCTATTGTGACGAAAGAGTGTTTCAAAAATCCGATACATGGAAGTTTTATACCTGTATTTTGGTCACCGGTACATTTCCCGTCACAAAAACCATGCGGTGCAATAATTGATAATAAGCATAGAATATTTGATGATTTCCCGACAGAAAAATATCCCGATTATCAGTGGAAAAGACTGCTTGATAACTCGGTCGGTACAGATATATCGAAGTTTGCTGGTGAAGTAAAACCTATAATTGAAACAGTACCGAATTTTTTTGATAATACTGCGTCATCACCGCTGTTTGAAACAGAAATAGGCAAAGCAAAGCTATTGTTCTGCGGTTTTGATTTAGACGGAGATTATCCCGAATGTAAACAGCTTTTAAGCAGTATAACGCAATATGTAAATTCAGATAAATTTTAAAATAAGCCGAAAAGGTTAATTTCAGAGTCGGAGTCGGACTCCTTTAGGAGCCCGACTCCGACTTGTTTTTAAATTAGATTGTTACCTAAAAACTTGCTTATGCCATTTAAGGCTGATTGTGAGTATTTTCTGCTTATAGGTATTTCAAGGTCTTGAATATTGACTTTTGTTTTGGTGAATTGAGTTATGTATGTAAGATTTATAATGTAACTTTGATGTATGCGTATAAAGTTGGTGTTAAGAATTTCTTTTTCAATGTCCTTTAGAGGTTCGTTTAAGGTTTGCTTTGGCGCATTGACATAATGTACGATAGTTTTTTTTAAAATCCCCTCAAAATAGGAAACATCATTTAGATTTATAGCAGTAGTTCCGCTGCCGAGCTTTGTATAAAGAGTCTGCTTATTTATTTCACTGCAACAAACTGACAAGGCTTGTTTTAACTGTTCATTCGATATTGGTTTTACCAAAAAGTATAAATGATTGACGGAATAGACGTCTTGAAAAAAGTCTTGCTCAACAGATATAAATATAATTTTTATATTAGGGTATTTTTCAGTGATTGCTGACGCTATATCTATTCCGTTATCTTTTCCAAGCATTATATCAATAATAGCGATATTGTAGCTTGAAACCGATTCTAAAAAAGTGTTTATATCATAATAACAGTCGGTATTATAGCTGTTATCAATTTTTTTTATTTGTTCTTCAAAATCATCACAGAAAGTTTTATCATCATCGATTATCGCGATATTAATCATTTATGTACTTCCTCCTTGTCGTTAATCGGAATTGTTACAATGGCGGTAAAATTGTGCTCATCATGTTCGTAAACGAAATTACCGCCAAGAAGATTGGATAAATCTTTAATTATATGTAATCCGTACCCGTGATTGTGATTAGGGTCGTCTTTTTTACGAATAACTTGCGGCATACTGTTGCGGCAGGTGATAACTAAATTGCTGAGTTGTATGCTGCTTTTTAATTCAATATAAGGATTTGTCGTACAGTATTTAGACGCCTCTAAAGCATTATTTAATAGATTGGAGAAGATACTGCATAAGTAAACATTGTCGAGATTAGCCTCTTTAATACCGCCGACTAAGAAATCGGTTCGTATATGATTAGCTGTAGCCATACAAGTTCAGGATGTGTAAACGGTATAAATACCAATGTTGATATGAATTATTGGTATGGTGAATATATCGACGTAAATCCGGTGACGGTGAATACAACTGTGGCGGACAGCATTACGGAATCTAATGCAACAGTTCGAGGTACGGTGGCTTATAGTGGGCAAAAGCCAAGTGAAGTTGGGATTTATTTTGGTACTTCGGAAAATGGTATGTCAAAAGTCGCAAATGATGTTATTAATCATAATAAAAATCCATTTGACATGTGGTATGATTTGAATGATGAAGCAGGATTATATTTAGACAGTAACACAAAATACTATTGGCAATGTTATGCAATAGTAAATGGAAAAGAATATAAAGGGGAAATCAAATCATTTACAACATTAAATTCTTCAAAACCTATTAAATCAATAGTTTGTAATAGTACAGTTATGAAAAGTACAAAAAAGGATGTGTCATATATGTTGGAAGTGGCTATTACGAATTTATCAGCCGAAGATATAAAAGGTATTGTAATAATTGTATATCGAGATAAAAATGGCAATATTATTAAGATTCATAATGGCGATATTGACATTGCATGTAATAGCAAATTAACCCATTCTGATTCGATAAATGGATATACAACGATATCAAGGGCTGATGTATATTTTTTTGAAAGTCTAAATAACTTAGTTCCGATTAGTAATAATTTAGAATGTAATTTTAATTAATGTTTTTAGAAAAGATATACTTTAGTATTTATTAAGAATATTTTGCTTTATTTTGCATTAATATGTAAATCAATAATTGTAAATTTATTGTTAGTATGATATACTGAATATAAAATAATCTTGGGAGTGATGTTAATTGAAAAGAAGAATAAGCATAATATTAATTGCGATGATAAGTCTGATAATCTCAAGTAATTTAAGCGTAATGGCATATGAATTGCCACACGAATTTTGGGGCTTGGACGCTGGTTATTCAAATGCAACAAGCAGCAAAAATTATGATGAAACGATAAATTACGGAGTACAAATTATCAATTTAATATCATCAGAGCCAAATAATGAGCAGACAATAAATATTTTAGGCTCAAGAACATATGACGTTGCATTTGCGTATTTTATGAACGGTGATTATACAAATGCGGCGAAGTATTTTGAAATGTATATTCCATACGGTAAGCAATTAGGGTGGACTGATGGCGTAATTATTGCAGAAAATTGCGTTAAGCAATTTACAAATACATTTGACGTATATCAAGCTACGGAACAATCGCAAAAGGTGTATGGTGCAAAAAATGAGCCGAACGGTGTTTTATACGGACAAGTGGCAGATAAGGCAAAAAGTAATGAATCAATGACATTGCTGTATTTGGAATACGGTGATGAAAGTACATTCGGTTGGACTCGTGCGATGCTTGATAAAGCAGAAACACAAAATAAAGCGGTAGAAATTACTCTCAATTTTCCGCAGGAAGGCACAACGGTAAGAAATATAAACAGTTCGGATTCTTTTTTATTGAATTTACGCTCTATGTTGTCAAGTTACAAAAACGTGCCGATTTATTTGAGAATAGGTGCTGAATTTAATGTTTGGGGTGATAAATGTACACCCGATGAATTTATATTTGCATTCAAAGCAGTTGCAAACAGTGTGAGCGGATTGTCTAACGTTGCTACTGTTTGGAGTATGGCACACACATCTTCATGGAAAACAAACGATTGGCCTTATACGGCTGATGACTTCTATCCCGGTGATGAATATGTTGATTGGGTAGGCGTGAATTGTTATGCAAGTAAGTATTTCCAGGGCAGAGTTTGGCAGGGGGAAAGCAGGTATAATGAAGTTTGCTTTAAAACAGGATACAGTTCCGATCCGGTGTTGATGATAAAGGATGCTGTTGAAAAATACGGCGGTCGAAAACCTATAATGATTTCTGAATGTGGAAGTGCATACAGAACTAACGGTGATATAAATGAAACTGACAGTGAATGGGCGGCAAAATATTTGAAACAAATATATACGTTTATTCCTATGGTATATCCTCAAGTAAAGCTTATAGCGTATTTTAACGCTAAAATGAATTATGAGGTGAATTACTATAATCTCGACGGAGACAGTGAACTTCAAAACTCATATAATGATGTAACAGAATCACAGTGGTTTATACAAAATAATAATACAAACAGCGCCGGACAATTCTTTAAAAAGGCAGGCAGTACAATAACGATGAACGGAGATACAACACTGTACGCATATCCACATATATACGGATCGGATTGGATAAATGTTGAATATTATCTTGACGGTGAACTCGTTAAATCAACAAACGAAATACCTTATACCGTACAACTAAGTGACATAAAAGGTACGCATAATTTAAGAGTGGTGTCAAATGGGAATAACGGAACTTCTATGACTCGTGAATATCAGCTTGTCAGCTATGCACCGGCAGAAAAAGCAGAGGATTTTTCTGATACATCTTATCTTAATAACGGTCAGAAAAATGCAGTAAATTACACTATAAGCAATGATATTATGACAGGCTATGAAAATAATACATTCAGACCTGACGCAACCATAACCAGAGCAGAATTTGCTGCGGTTATATGCAGAATGATGGGGTATAATGTTGGTGAGAATAGCACATTTACAGATACAAAATATCATTGGAGTAGTAAGTATGTAAATGCGTGTGTAAAAGCAGATATAATACACGGAATAGGCGATAATAAATTTGCTCCGGACAATTATATTACTGTTGAACAGGCAGTTAAAATATTGACAAGTGCATACGGATATGCAAACAGTAAAACTCAATATCCCGACGGCTTTATGTCCGCTGCTCAAAAGTATAATTTGTTTGATAATGTAACATCAAGCAGATTAGGCACAGATGTTAAACGCATTGATGTTGCAGTTATGCTTTATAACGCGGCTAAAAATTAATATATTAAAAGGACGATTGCTTAAATGCAGTCGTCCTTTTATATTATATCGTATAAAGCGGATTACCGACTTTATAGTTGAATTTGGCTTTATATTCACTGATAGAGTAGCCGGTATATTTTTTGAACATACTGTTTAAATATTGAGGTGTGAAATCAAATTCTTCATAGGTTTGATATATCGGTCTGTCGATATTTTCGAGTTCATCACGGATTTTATCGACACGTTGCCTGTTTGAAAACTGAGTGAAAGTCATATTAAAGTGTTTCTTAAACAATCGGCAAAGGTGTTGCGGGGTGATACCGAATTTATCGGCTACTTCATTAAGCGAATGCTTTGAATATATTTTTGAATTTATGTAGTTGGTAACGTTATTTATAACCACATTGGAATGAAAACCGTCGGCTTTATTTTTATCAACTGAATACAATCTGAACATATTAACTAAAATCAGTGTTATTGTACTGCGGATTGAAAACAAATATCCGGGTTGTGAATAGTTAAAATTATCTATCATTTGTATCATAAAATTTCGTATTGTTTTTGACGGTGTGTCGTGTACTTGTATATATGAGCGTTTTCCTTCAAAAAAATCTGAAAGCAACGGAAAATTGCCTGAATACTGTTTTAAGCTGTATTGTAATGCGTTTTTGGAAAAGACGCAACAATATGCAATAGTTAGTTCATCTTTATGGGTACAGGTGAACGAATTGACTACATTCGGCGATATTAGCACGACATCGCCTTCTTCTAATTTTCTGCTTGTATTATCAATGTTGTGTATGGCGTTAGAATGAGCAATATATACAAGCAAAAAATAGTCGGCACTGTCGGGAACTGTTTTAATAGGGAAATATGTGTTTACAACAAATACATCACCTAATTTTTTTAACGTTTTTTCATCAAAATATAATCTCGGATTCATAGCGTACCTCCTGCATATTCAGTATAGCATTAACAGTTATTAAAGTCAATGTGAAAATGTTAATATACATTCAAATGATGTTAATATAGTTAATTGAATTTTAAAAAAATATACTATATAATATTACTAAAGAAACCCGGGATATATAAAGATTAATTTGTTGAAAATTTATTTTTTGGAGGGGAAAATGAAGTTCAAGAAAGTGATTTTAACGGCAGCGGCTACGGCATTTATATTGCAGGCAAGTGTATATGCGGCTGATTTAACAGCATCATATTCAACGGAATGACAAGCAAAACGATAGTGGACTGGGGAGAAGTAAACAGTTACACCGAAAAGGAAACGTATAAAGTAACAGGTACTACGAAAATAGCAGGAAAAAGCTACGATGTTATCGCGAATATAACTGTTGAAACAGATTCTTTGGACGATAATTATTCTGTAATCCGTAATATGAATATTGTTAAAAATTCGGGTTCATCATTTGTTGAAGCGGAGTATGTTGTAACATCTGAACTAACCGATACTTTGGTTTTAAAAATGCAAATTTATAGTGGTGATACACTTCTGTCGGAAGATACAAAAGATTTTGTGCCGTCCGACAATACTGTAAAAATGAAGAAAGATATTAGAGATTATAAGGGCAATTTGACTGTAAAAACGGCCGTTTATAACAAATCAACAGGAAAGGTAATTTCAAGCGTAATGGAAAGAAAAGCAGATAATACAGGTAACTTTGCCGGAGGCGACAGAGTTAATTTAGAGAAGGACAGCTTATTTGAAAAGAGTGAGCAAGTAGGACTTAAATATGTTTTGTCAATAGACGTTGACAGACTTCTTGCACCGTCATACGAAATGCATGGATTGACCGCTCCGAACAATGCACAGCGTTACGGCGGTTGGGAAAGAAAAGGTGCAAGCAACTGGGGAAGTTCAAAAGATACATTCACACTTGCAGGGCATTCGTTGGGACATTGGATGAGTGCAGCTGCGGTATTATATCGTGATACAGGCAATGAAGAAGTTTTGACTAAACTTAATTATGCGATAACTAAACTCGATGAACTTCAAAAGACTTCAAATTCATCATATATAGGCGGATGTAGCGAAGATTGTTTTACAAAACTGTTTAGCGGTAATACAAAGTGGGCTGATAACTATTGGGTGCCATGGTACGGAATACACAAAATATATCAAGGCTTGCTTGACGCGTATGACTATACAGAAAATGACACTGCTTATGAAGTATTGAAAAAATTTGCAGATTGGGCAGTTGACGGTACATCAAATCTTACTGACGCACAAATGCAGTCAATGCTTGACGTTGAATACGGCGGTATGAATGAAATTTTTGCGAGAATGTATGAAATTACAGGTGATGAAAAATATTTGGATACGGCAAGAAGATTTACTCACGATTCGATTTTAAATCCGCTTATACAAGGTAAGGACAGTTTGACAGGACTTCACGCAAATACTCAAATACCGAAAATAATCGGTGCGGCAGAAATATACGAACAAAATCCGGAGAAATATGCCGATTATAAAAAGGCTTGCGAAAATTTCTGGAATTACGTTGTAAACAATCGTTCATACGCAATAGGCGGTAACTCGATTGCCGAACATTTCGAGGCAGAGGGTGCGGAGACACTTGGAGTTAAGACTTGCGAAAGCTGTAATACATATAATATGATGCGTCTGTCTGAGCATTTATTCGCTTGGAAACATGACAGTGCATATATGGATTGGTATGAAAAGGCTTTGTACAACCATATTCTCGGTCAGCAAGAGCCTGAAACAGGTGCAAAAATGTACTTTGTATCGCTTTTGCAAGGACACCACAGAGTATATGAGCAAAAGGATAAATCTTGGTGGTGTTGTACGGGTACAGGTATGGAGAACCCGGGAAGATACACAAGATGTGCGTATTATGAAGACGGTGATGATTTATATGTAAATCTTTATATGCCGGGTACATATGAATGGGAAGAAAAAGGTCTTACATTCACTGTTGAAACAACATATCCTTATTCCGACAAGGTACAAATTAAAGTCGCAGGAACAGGAAGTGCAAATATCAACCTACGTGCTCCGTCATGGCTTGAAAGTGATATGACAGTAAAAGCAGACAATAAGACGTATATATCAAAGGGCGGAGAATATCTTGCTATATCTAACGAATGGAAAGACGGCGACATTATAGATATTACAATTCCAATGTCTGTTACAGTATACAATTCAAGAATTGACGGACAGGCGGCATATCAGTACGGTCCTGTGGTTTTGGCGGCAGACCTTGGAAGCGTCAGCGACGTTAGCGGAGTGAATGAATATATTTCAAACGAAACTAAGATTGACAGTGTAACTGCTGATGTACCGTATATTGTAGGTAATTCAAGCAATTTGGATAAGTATATAGATACGGTTGACACGGACAAGCTGATGTTTAAAATTAAGGCTGAAAATTCATCTACAGGCAAGGATATTGAACTAAAACCGTTCTATGAAATTCACCACAGTTTCTATACTGTATATTTCAACGTAGGAAACGGTGTGAATGAATATGATAAACGTCTGAACAGTGCAACGATTGACAGAGTTGAACCGGACGGTCAGCAGGACGAACTCGGACACGGTTTGGCAAGTGAAAATTCAAATAACGGCAGTTTTACAAGCGGTACAAAAACATATTACTGGCGTGACGCATACGGTAGTGACAACACATATTTCCAATATTCTTTGGAAGTGGATAAGAGCAATAAAAATTATCTGTTTGTAAGATATTGGGGCAGTGACGGATCGTTTACAAAAAATAATGTAAATTATACGCGTGATTTCTATATCTATATTGATGATAATAAACTTGCCGAACAAACGCTTAACAACGAAAAGATGAATAACGCATATGATGTATTCTATGAAATACCGGAAGAATATACAAAAGGCAAGGACAGCGTTACTGTTAAATTTGCACCCAAGAGCAGTACAAATTGTGCAGGCGGTGTTATTGAGGCGAGAATTACAAATGATGATTTGAAATGTGTAAAGATTACGGCCGATTACAACGATAACGGAACGCTAAAGGACAGCTCAATCGAAAAAATCAGCATCGAAGATATAAAGCAAACTGAAAATACATCATCACACAAAGAGTTCTATTGGGAATCAATGGATAATATGAAACCGATAATTACTGAAGAATAGCTAAAAATTCTCTGCAATTTGTTTTGCAGAGAATTTTTATTTCCCAAAACTTTTAGCATAAAATCGGAATTTGTCTAAAAATATTCGCTTTACTAAAAATAATCTATATGCTATAATAAATCAAAATTCAAGAGAAAGTATGATTAATATGGAAATTGTAAAATATAAACCCGAATACAAAAACGATTTTATCCGTCTGAGCAAGAATTGGATAACAAAATACTTTGCACTTGAAAGTGATGATTTTGAAGTTTTTGAAAATATAGATAAACTTATCAAAAACGGTGCAATGATTTATTTTGCTATTGAAAACGGTGTGGTTTATGCAACGTGCATGGCACAGCCTATGACAAATAATGAGTGGGAAATATGTAAACTTGCCGCAGACGAAAGATATGAGGGACACGGTGCGGGAAGTGCTGTTTTTAAAGCGTGTATGGATTATGCCTTGGAAAACGGTGCCAATAAACTTACAATCCTGTCAAACAGTATTTTAAAACCGGCATTGCATATATATGAAAAATACGGCTTTTATGAAATTCCTGTCGATAATACACATCATTATAAACGTGTGGATATTCAATTTGAATATACGGCAAAATGATTTAATACCCTTTGTGTGAAAGCATAAAGGGTATTTTTGTGTTCTGTATTGTATGCTATGTGAATATAATAATCAGAGGGGGTGCTTGTCTTGATTAAAATAACAAAATATTTAAGAGTTAATGTACTGACAATCGCCTTGTTTGTGTTTTGCATTATATTTAATAAAGCGGCTATGCTTTGCGTCACATATTCGGTTATGATTTTGCACGAATTGGCACATTGCCTTGCGGCTGTGTGTATAGGGCTTAAAATATCGCATATTGACTTTTATCCGTTCGGTGTCAATTTGAAATTAAAAAATAAACTTGTATATTCACTTGCAGATGAAATGATATTATATTTCAGCGGACCGTTTTGTAATATTTTATTTGCACTTATCGCAATGATTGTGTACAGCTGTTATCCGAATGAAAGTGTAAAGTTTTTTTATATAAGCAATACTATGCTGTTTTGTATGAATATGATTCCGTCAGTACCTTTGGACGGCGGTATTTTGCTCAAAAAGATTATAGCATACAGACTCGGATATAACAGTGCAAATAAGATTATGACTGTAATATCCGCAGTGTTTTCTGCTATGATTATGGGACTGGGTATATATGTGATGTACATTACAAAATTCAATTTTTCGGTATTGCTGTTTTCTGCTTTGATGATAGGCAATATATTTACTCAAAGTGAAAAATATAATGTGGATTTAACTAAAACATTGATGTTCAACAATAAAAAGAAAAAATCGGTAAGACATATTGTGGTTGAAAATGAGTGTAATTATTGTGATATAGTGGATAAATTTATTCCAAAAGACTATAATATGGTTTATATTGTAAGTGACGACGGCAAAGTAAAGGACATTATAACCGAAACGCAGGTAATAGATAAACTGACAACGGAACAAGTACTTTAAATATTACATTATTATAACATTGTGGAATTTTTAAATGATTTGTGATATAATACACAGTGAATATTTATGAATAAAATTATTATTTACATAAGAAAGGCAAGGTTTTATGGCAACAAAGAAGTCAACTGCTAAAAAGGGCAGTTCAAAAAAAAGTTCTAAAACTACGGCAAAAGCTACTGTAAAAAAGAATAATCAGACAAAAAACTATATGCCTACATACATTATCTCATCAATGCTCATTACATTGTTATTAGCTGTTTTTATGTACATTGATACAGGCAATGGCGGAGTAATAAATAATGCGGTGAAAAATCTGTTCCGCGGATTGTTCGGCATATGCGGTTATTTTGTGCCTGTAATTTGTGCGGGTGTATCGGCATACCTTATTAAAACTAAGGACATAAAGCGTTTTTGGAGTAAGGTTATACTGTCATTTTTGGCACTTATTAATGTCAGTGCGATTGTAAATCTTTCGTCGATTAATACTGATATAAGCTATGCTTTTTCGGCAGGTCAGCAGTATATATGCGGAGGTTTATTAGGTGCGTGTGTTTCTGTATTTATGGAACAAATGGTGCAGAAAGTTGCGTCTTACATAATTTTATCAATTACACTTATTGTATTGGCAAGCTTTATAACCAATGTATCGTTTTTTGCGGAATTTTTCAAATGGGCAAGAAATGTTATGTTTGGTGCGAAAAATAAGTATTCGGAATTAAAAGAAGAATATGACAGACGAATGGAAGAAAGAATGCTTGCAGAAGAATATGAAGACGAGTATACAGATGATGTGTATGAAGATGAATATTACGAAGAAGAAACAAGTGCTCTTGACGCGGCAAATTCATTTGCAAATGACACAAAGAATAACACAAAAAAAGCAGTAACTAAACCGACTGCTAAAAAATCATCAAAACCAAAAGAAAAGCCTATAAAAGAAGAACAGGCAGAAGAACCTTTTTCAAACGGTATAGATGAGGCATTCGGTAAAATGGATGATATAATTGAAGAACCGATAGAAGAAGTCGGGGAGAAAAAGGAAGAACAACCCGAAAAGGCTAAGAATATGTCCGAAAGTGAAAAAGAGGGATACAACGAGGAATTTAACAAGGCTATAGAAAGACCTATTCCGAAATATGTAATACCGCCTTTGGATTTATTGAGCAAACCTAAGGCAACTTCGGGTGATAAACGTGAAGAAATGAGAAGAACGGCGGAAAAACTTATTTCGGTTCTTGACAATTTCGGCGTGAAAGCGAAACTGTTGCAAGTAACACAAGGTCCGACTGTAACAAGATATGAAATTCAACCGGACACAGGTGTTAAACTTTCTAAAATAGTAGGACTTGCGGATGATATAGCACTTAACCTTGCTGTGTCAACAGTTCTTGTTGCACCTGTGCCGGGTAAGGCGGCTGTCGGTGTTGAAATACCGAATAACAAAGTTACGCCTGTTTCAATCAGAGAAATGCTTGAATCGGACGCATTCAAAAATGCAAAGTCAAAATTGACAGTAGGTTTGGGTAAGGATATAGGCGGCAATGTAGTTATAGGCGATATTGCAAAAATGCCGCACGTTCTTATTGCAGGTCAGACAGGTTCGGGTAAAAGTGTTTGCGTAAACAGTATTATTATGAGTATTTTGTACAAGTCGTCACCTGAGGAAGTTAAGCTTATTATGATTGACCCTAAGGTTGTTGAACTTGGCGTTTATAACGGTATACCGCATTTGCTTGTACCTGTTGTTACAGAGCCTAAAAAGGCGGCAGGTGCACTTAATTGGGCGGTAAGCGAAATGATGCGCCGCTATGATTTGTTTAAAAATACAGGTGTGAGAAAACTTGAGTCTTATAACAAACTTATGGAAAGCACAGGCGGTGAGAAAATACCACAGCTTGTTGTTATAATAGACGAGTTGGCTGATTTGATGATGGTTGCGGCAAAGGAAGTTGAGGATTATGTTTGTCGTTTGGCACAACTCGCCCGTGCCGCAGGAATACATTTGATTATCGCAACACAAAGACCGTCTGTTGATGTCATTACAGGTCTTATCAAAGCAAATATACCGTCAAGAATTGCTTTTGCGGTATCGAGCCAAGTAGACAGCCGTACAATACTTGATAAGGGCGGTGCGGAAAAATTGCTTGGTATGGGTGATATGTTGTATCATCCCGCAGGTGCAAGAGCCGCAACAAGAGTTCAGGGTGCATTTGTATCAGACCCTGAAATTGAGTCGGTACTTGAATTTATAAAAGAAAATGTAGGCGAAACTCATTACAGTGAGGATTTGGAAGAAGAAATAGAACGTCATGCAACAGGCGAAAACGGTGTTACACCTGATGTTGAAGATGACGGTGACGCACTTCTTCCGGAGGCTATTGAACTTGCTATGAGTTTAGGCAAAATATCAACATCTATGGTACAGCGCCGTTTGGGCGTGGGTTATTCAAGAGCCGGACGTATCATAGATCAAATGGAGGCAAGAGGGATAATATCAGGTGCAAACGGCTCAAAACCAAGAGATGTGCTTGTGAGTCACGCCGATTTATCACGACCGGAGAATGAAGAATATGAAGAAGGTTGATTTTCTTCCTGTTTCAAAGGAAGATATGGATAAAAGAGGTTGGAAACAACTTGACTTTTTATATATTGTCGGAGATGCGTATGTAGACCATCCGAGTTTTGGACATGCCATAATATCACGCGTGCTTGAAAGCCACGGATATAAGGTAGGTATAGTTGCCTTGCCTGATTGGCATAAAATAGATGATTTTGTACGAATGGGACGACCTAAACTCGGAGTGCTTGTATCGGCAGGAAATATTGACAGTATGGTAAATCACTATACTGCCGCAAAAAAACGCAGACATGACGATATGTATGCACCCGGCGGAAAGGGCGGTATGCGTCCCGACAGAGCAACACTTGTGTATTGTAACAGAATTAAAGAGGCTTTCGGCTCTGATATGCCGATACTTATCGGCGGAGTTGAGGCAAGTCTTAGAAGATTTGCTCATTATGATTATTGGGATGATAAGATTAGACGTTCGATTTTGTTTGACTCTCGTGCAAGTATTTTGATGTACGGTATGGGTGAGAAACAAATTGTACGAATAGCCGATAAACTTAGGGACGGTGTGCCTGTAAATGAAATTACGGATATACCGGGAACATGCTATATATCATCTGAATATGATGAACAAAATTCCGTTCTTATTCCGAGTTATGAAGAATGTATAGAAAGTAAAAGTAAATATGCTGTATCGTGCAGACTGCAGTATTATGAGCAGAATCCGTATATAGGAAAAACACTCGTGCAAAAGCACGGTGACAAATATCTTATACAAAATCCGCCTATGCCGCCGCTTGAAACGGACGAACTTGACGAAGTGTATGCACTTCCGTATATGAAAAATTATCATCCGATGTATGAAAAAGACGGCGGTATTCCTGCAATACAGGAAGTTAAATTTTCGCTTGCCGCAAACAGAGGTTGTTTCGGAAGTTGTAACTTCTGCGCTTTGGCTTTTCATCAAGGCAGAATTGTCACTTCAAGAAGTGATGAATCTCTTATAAAAGAAGCGGAAGAAATGACAAAAATGCCTGATTTTAAGGGCTATATACACGATGTCGGAGGTCCGACCGCTAATTTCAGAGGACCTGCCTGTAAAAAACAACTGACACTAGGTGCTTGTAAAAATAAGCAGTGCTTATTTCCGGAGCCTTGCAAGAATATGGATATTTCACATAAGAAGTACCTTAATTTGCTTAGAAAACTTCGTGCTATAAAGGGCGTTAAAAAGGTGTTTATTCGTTCGGGAATACGTTTTGACTATCTTATAAACGACAAGGACGATACGTTTTTCTATGAATTGTGTAAATATCATGTAAGCGGTCAGCTTAAAGTTGCACCGGAACATATCAGTGACAATGTTTTGAAATATATGGGTAAGCCCGAAAACAGCGTGTTTAATAAGTTCTCGGATAAGTTTTATCAGATAAATGAGAAAATAGGCAAAAAACAGTATCTTGTGCCGTATCTTATGTCAAGTCACCCCGGAAGTACAATTCGTGACGCGGTACGTTTGGCGGAATATTTGCATGAACACAATATAAATCCGCAACAAGTACAAGACTTTTATCCTACACCGGGAACAATTTCAACTTGTATGTTTTATACAGGAATAGACCCATTTACAATGAAAAAAGTTTATGTGCCGAAAACTCCGCATGAAAAATCGGTACAACGTGCATTGTTGCAATACAGAAATCCCGAAAATTACAAACTTGTTTACGAAGCACTTACTAAGATAGGAAGAACAGACTTAATAGGCTATCAGAACAGATGTCTTATCAGACCGCCAAAGGGCGATATACTATCTAATAATCAAAAGAAAAATAGGAGGAATGACAATGGCAAAGCTATTAATGGGAAAGGAAGTTTCGGCAAGAATAAAGGCAGAACTCAAGACAGAAGTAGAAAATCTGAAAAAAGAGGGAATAAATCCGGGGTTAGCCGTAATCATCGTAGGTGAAGACCCTGCAAGTCAGGTATATGTAAGAAATAAAGAGCGTGCTTGTGAAGAATGCGGAATATATTCGGAGAAGTACGCACTTACGGCAGAAACAACTCAAGAAGAACTATTAAAGCTTATAGATGAACTTAATAATAAGAGCAGTATTTCGGGTATTTTGGTACAATTACCTGTTCCTAAACATATTGATGAAAAGACGATTATTAACGCAATAGCACCAAATAAAGACGTTGACGCATTTCATCCCGTAAACGTAGGTAAAATTATGGTAGGCAATTATGATTTTGTACCTTGTACACCTGCCGGTGTAATGGAGCTTATAAAAGAAAGCGGTATAGATGTAAGCGGTAAAGAATGTGTTATAGTCGGCAGAAGTAATATTGTCGGCAAACCGCAAGCAATGCTGCTTTTACATCAAAACGGTACAGTTACAATATGCCATTCAAAGACAAAGAATCTTGCTGAAAAAACAAAAAATGCAGATATTCTTGTAGCGGCAGTCGGTATACCTAACTTTATTAAAGGTGATATGATAAAAGAAGGTGCTGTTGTAATTGATGTTGGTATAAACAGACTTGAAAATAAGAAACTATGCGGTGATGTTGAATTTGAAAGTGCCGAAAAGGTTGCGGGTGCAATAACTCCTGTTCCGGGCGGTGTAGGTCCTATGACTATCGCTATGCTTATGAAAAATACAGTTAAAGCCGCAATATTAAATAAATCAAAATAATGACACAACAAAGCAGGCAAGCCGTAAAATAGGCTTGCCTGTGATTTTATTGTTCTTTTTTGTACACATCAGTACCGACATCGACTGTTGATTCAACGTGTATTCCGTAGCTGTCACCGAATATAATTTTAATTCTTTGATTTACATTTGAAAGGACTCTATACAAATGGTTGGTTCTACGGTGAAAACTTGCTTGAAGAACTTGATACCGAAGGTGAATACTACATTGACCGTGACACAGGCAAACTTTACTATTACGCACCGTCAGATTTTACAAGCGGTAATTATGAAATCGGCTTGTCTATGCTGAAAACTCCGATTTTCAACTTTAACGGTGCTGAATATGTCAATGTAAGTAACATTACAATGAAAGGCGGACGTGGATATGCGGTACTTGGTACAAGTGCGGGATATTCAATACCGAGTTTCAAAGATTGGATGATTTCGAGAGGTGCCGATTTAAACGGTGCAAACTTCACGAAGGGTTCGGGTTCGTCGGTTTATATAGCTGACATAGATAAATATACCGACTCACAAGTATTCCCGGGACACGTTTGGGACGGTTTTGTCGATGACGGTAACGGTGTAAATCATATTGATGTGAAGAATTGTAATATCTTTAATTTCGGCTCGGGCGGTATTATTATAAACGGTACAGACGTTCATTTGGATAATAACCATATTAAAAATATCGGCGGTACTGCGTTGTATCTTCGCGGCGGTGATTTGGAGACATTAACGCCAAGCAATAACGAAATATTGAATAATAATATTCACCATGTAGGATATTTGCAGAAATCATATGTTCCTGCGATTGCAATGCACGGTGTCGGTATTCACGTTGCGTACAATGATTTGTATGACGCTCCGCACTGTATATTTAACTATCACGGTAATGACCATGTAATTGAATATAATAAAATTCACGATGCGGTTAAAGAATGTTTGGATATGGACGCTATTTATACCAGAAACGAATATGTACCGCAATGGCGAGGCAGTGTTATAAAGAACAACTATATTTACAATATCGGTATTTATCCGGTCGGTGAATATAAGAAACAGCTTAATGTTTCGGCAATAAGAACAGATAACTACGGTCACGCTTTGCAGATTTACAATAATGTATTTGCAAATATCGGTTCAGACGGTGCCAATAATGTTATCGGTGTAACGGCACAAGGTAACAGAAATACAATTAAAGGCAATATATTTGTTGATTGTAGTGCAACATTCCTTGGTTGGAACTCATATGCTCCGGGTGCAACGTGGGATATGACAAAGGCAGAGGAAAAAGAAAGAGTTGAATTGGCTGAAAAATATGCGGCAAATCCGATATTTGCGGCAAAATATCCTGAACTTGCTACATTCAAAGATGAATATTATAAATCTGTTGCAACAAATATATTTGACGAAAATCTTGTTGTTAATATTAAGTTTAAACTTAGTCAGGCAAACGGAACTGTCAACCCTCAGGGTACAAGAGGTGCGCCTGAATTGATAAAGGGTACAAACAACTATTTAACAACATCAGATCCGGGATTTGTTGACTATGCTAACGGAAACTATGAATTGAAGCCCGATAGTGAAGTATTCAAAAAGATTCCGGAATTCCAAAATATTGATATGAGTAAAATGGGTAATAATGAACCTGTTGGCCCTTCAAATTAATTTGGACTTATAAAAGAGGGGGCAGATGTCCCCTCTTTTATATATTATTTAAACAGGAAGGAAAAGCAAAATGAATTACAAGGTTTTAAAAAATGGTGAATTGCTTAGAGTTCACAGTTGCAAAGTTTATCCCAAACCATATAATTCCACTGAGCATATGGAATATGTAATGTTTAATGTAGATGACCGAGAAGAAATAGTAATTGAGTCTGAAACAGAAATAAAATCGGCAGTTATACGTCCGTTAAGTGCAGGTATATCGTTTGAGATAAGTTTTGGAAAGATAATATTGTCGGTGGATCGTCCTGTTAAATTATCAGTCGAAATAAATGGCAGCAGTAATAATAACCTTATGATTTTTGCATACAAGGAAGAATTTATCGGTCCGACACATAATTATATAAAAATCACACAAGGTGAGTATAAAACAGGAACATTGCTTATTGAAAAAGATAACACCACAGTGTATATTGAAGAAGGAGCAACACTTTACGGCAATATAGTCGCAAAGAATTGCAATAACATAACTATTTGCGGCAGAGGCAGAGTATGTATGGAACGTTATACATACGAAATGCGAAAAAACTTTGCACGAAGTATCGATATAATAAACTGTAAGAATGTTACGATAAAAGGCATTATAATTGATGACAGTAATGACTGGAGTATGAGAATTACAGGTTGTGATGATGTAAATATTTCAGATGTCAAAATATTTGGGTGCAGAGGAAATTCCGACGGTATTGATATTTGCGGTTCAAGAAATGTTATCGTGTCCGATATTTTCACGAGAGTATGGGACGATTCGTTTGTTGTAAAAGCACTGGGTACCGGAAACTGTGAAAATATCATATTTAAAAATTCTGTATTATGGAATGATTTTGCAAGACCTATGGAAGTAGGCGTTGAACTCAGAGCAGACAAAGTGAGGAATATAAAATTTGAGAATATAGATATAATTCATTCTGATACAGGTTATCCGCTTATGGGTATTCATCACGGCGATCACGCGGAAGTATCTGATATTGTATTTGATAATATCCGAATAGAAGATACTCCCGGTGCACAATTATTTGATATTCGTATTGCAGATTCTGTATGGAACAGAGATAATAAAATGGGAGATATACGAAATATTACTTTTTCAAATATCAAATATTTAGGAACTGATAATAACGATATATTGCTATCTAATTCAAGAATTGAGGGATTTAGCGAAAAACACAATATCCGAAATGTAAATTTTCACAACATTAATATAAACGGGAAATATGCACTGACTCCAAAAGAACTCGGACTTAATGTATATGAATTCGTAGACGAAATTTCAGTTACGGCGGATAATTCGAAAAATGAAAGAACAGTTCTTGAGTCTGAAATAGTAATGCAAGATGATTTTAAACCAGATAACGGATTTTATAAAGGAACCGTCAAAGTAATACTTCACAATAAAAGTGATGTAGCGATGAATGGAACGGCTGCATTTGCAATATCGCCAAAGAATACCGAAAAAGAGCAGTCGTTTGAATACAACATCGACCCGAATGAAAGCCAATCATACGAATTTAATTTGAAATTGCAAGCGGGTAAATATGTTTTTTATTTAAAAAACAATAAGAATGAGATAGAAAATACATTCCTGTATTCGGAATTGCCTATGATTGTGTCGGAAAATATAAACGATTGTCCGAAATATCAATTTGTAAATTACTATAATACAAAATGTGCGGAAGTAAGAATTGCGGTGAAAGACAGTGAGCTTATCATAATGAACGACTCTGAAAAGACAACTGAATTTTTATTGTACACTGCAATGCCTGTACCGAGTGCAGAGGGCGAAGTTATGTTTTCGGCAGAGGAAACAGACTTCGGCGAAATATATGCACTTTTGAAAAAAGGCAATGAACTTGTACCGGCACCGCAACTTAGATGCCCGGCTGAAATTACATATGTTTTCAAAAATGAACCGAAAGTTAAAGAAATAGTAAAAACGCCGTTTAAACTAAAAAAAGGCGAAACAGTAAAATTAACTTTTGAAAAATTAGGTATCAGTAAAAATACAGACAGTTTTCTTATGGAACTTGAGGCAAAAGTTGAAGAAACGAGTATGCTTAGATACCCATACACATTATTTCATTCTACAATGCCGGACAAAACAGCACATATGTACGGAAAAATCAGAATAAAAGAGGGGAAATAGTTATGTTAAAGATATTGTTTCAAGGTGATTCACTTACAGATTGCGGAAGAGATAAAACAGGTCATAATCCTGTTCAAGCATACGGTTACGGCTATGTTAATCTGATTGCGTCAAAGCTTTTATGCGATTATCCCGATACTGTAGTATGGAATAAAGCGTATAACGGCAGTCGTATTGCCGATACATACAGTCGCTGGATTGAGGATGCATTAAATATTGATTGTAATATTTTAAGTATTTTAAGCGGAGTGAATGATATTGGCTTTGCAATACGTATGAATCAAGGTGCGGACGCAAAGAAATTTAAGTTTATATATGAGTTAATGATAAATGAGGCATTAGAGAAGAATAAAGATTTAAAATTGGTGCTTGGAGAACCGTTTCTGTTTAAGATTACAAATAATACTCCCGAACTCGGTCGTGATATAGTCAGAGATTGGGACGTTTGGAACGGACAACTCACGGAGCGCCGTCAGATAGTAAAGGAACTTGCTGATAAATATAATGCGGTGTTTGTACCGTATTTTGAAAAATTTCAAGAGGCATTAAAAATTGCACCTCCGGAACATTGGTCGGTCGATTGTATTCATGCGACAAATGCGGGACATGAAATAATGGCTCGTGCATGGCTTGAATGCGTGACAAAAGCAGGTTTTATTGAGGAGTAAAAAATGACAAACAGACTTTTTACAGAGAATAAAAACATAAAAGAAAACGTAAAAAACGATACATTTTTGAAACAACAGGTTGAGAGAATAAAGTCGGATTCAGAAAAATTCGCAAATGAAGATATAGCCGCATTGACATATACATCTTTTAAAAAGTTTTATGTTACAGGCAGTCGAAAAGAATATGAATATGAGTATTTTTTGCATAGAAGACGATTGAACGACTTTGCAATACTAAATATTTTATATGACGATGAAAAATACCGCTTGTGCCTGCAAGATATTATATGGTCAATTCTTGATGAATTTACTTGGGCTTTGCCTGCACATATTCCGCAAAATAGCAGTATTGAAGATTGTATAACGTATATTGATTTATTTGCGGCTGAAACGGCATTTGCATTGGCTGAAATTTCGCATATATTAAGCGATAAGCTTGATAAAACCATAGTCGAAAGAATTAAATATGAAGTTTACAGACGTGTCTTAAAACCTTATTTATCCGGCAGAAAAAACAGTTGGGATTGCTTAGAGAATAACTGGTCTGCCGTATGTGCCGGAAGTGTCGGAAGTGCATTTTTATATCTCGGAACTGATGAGGAAATTAAAACGGTATTACCGCGAATAAAGGAAACTTTGGAATATTATCTAAAAGGTTTTGGTGATGACGGTGCGTGTGTAGAGGGAATAAATTATTGGGCATACGGCTTTGGGTATTTTACATACTTCGCACAGTTATTGTATCAGTACAGTGACGGAAAAGATAATCTTTTCGATAATAAAAAAGTTGAAAATATCGCATTATTTCCGCAAAAATTATGGTTTAAAAATAATAATACAGTCACATTTTCCGATTGCGGAGATAAGTTTACGCAAAGAAGCGGTTTAATACACTTTTTAAAACAAAAATACAGCCAAATAGCGGTACATGATGATAACTGCTCGCTTGAATTTGACGGTGATGATTGTTACAGATTTGCCCATCTTATCAGAGATTTTGCATGGCGAAAAAATAACATTAAGGTACAAACAGAATCAGAAAATGGTTTTGATTATTTTAAAAATGCAGGTTGGTATATAAAAAGAACAAGTAATTATGAATTTGCCGCAAAAGCGGGAGATAATAAAGAATCTCATAATCATAACGATATAGGCGTATTTTTGTTAAATGTCGGTGGCGATAAAATAGTAACAGACCCCGGCAGAGGCGAATATACATCGGACTATTTCAGTTCAAAAAGATATAAATATTTTCCGCCGTCAGCATTGGCACACAGTGTGCCTGTAGTAAACGGAATTGTACAGCAAGAAGGTGAAGAATATCGCGGAAATATTGTGAAAGCCACAGAAAATGAACTTATAATAGATTGTAAAGATGCTTACAATGATTGCTCATTAAAAGAATTAACACGAAATTTTGAATTTTATGATGATAAAATTGTTTTAAACGATAATTTCGCATTTGACACAGATAAAAATGATGTTACGGAGCATTTTGTTTTTGATGTTAAACCTACTGAATGTGAAAACGGTTTAAAAATCGGAAATACAGAGATGTGTTACAATGTTTCTGATTTTGAATGTAAAATAAACGAAGTAACATATGCGTCAAATTATAATAAGCAAAAAACAGTCTATACAGTGGATTTGAAACATATTGTTAAAACAAAAACGGTTGAAACAAAGTTTGAATTTAACATAAAAAATACTTGGAAGGAGCGAAAATAAATGAATACAAACCTTAAAAGTATTTATCACAAAGTTGATTTGTGTGTTGTAGGCGGCGGACTTGCCGGTATGTGTGCGGCAGTTGCGGCGGCACGTCACGGAATAAAGGTTGCACTTATGCATGACCGCCCTGTATATGGCGGCAATGCGTCAAGCGAAATCAGAATGTGGGTGTGCGGTGCACACGGTAAAAACAACAGAGAAACAGGCATTATTGAGGAAATTGCACTTGAAACCCTGTACAGAAATCCTTACAGACGTTATCCGATGTGGGACGCTATACTGTTTGAACTTATCAATAATGAAAAAAATATAACGCCGATTTTGAATTGTTCATGCAATGATATAGAAATGGACGGTTCAAAAATAAAAAAAGTTATCGGTTGGCAAACTACAACGCAATGTTATCATATAATTGAAGCAAAATTGTTTGCTGATTGTTCGGGTGACAGCATTCTCGCACCTCTTTCGGGTGCAGAATATCGTTGGGGACGTGAAAGTCGAAATGAGTTCGGCGAAAGCATAGCGCCTGAGCAAGCCGATAAGAAAACAATGGGATTATCGTGTCTTATTCAGGCAAGGGAAACAGATAAAAAGCACAAATTTATTGCTCCGTCTTGGGCAAGAAAGTTTACGAAAGAAGACTTACCGTATCGTTTGCCCGATATGAATGACCCCGAAGAAAATTTTTGGTATATGGAACTCGGCGGTGAAGGTGACACTATTCACGACACAGAAAAACTTCGTGATGAGCTTATAAGCGTCGCATACGGTATATGGGATTTTGTGAAAAACAGCGGTGAATATAATGCTGATAACTGGGAACTTGAATTTGTCGGATTTCTTCCGGGAAAACGTGAAAGTCGCAGATATGTCGGAGATTATATAATGAATCAAAACGATGTCAGAGACGGAGGTCATTTTGATGATATTGCAGCATACGGCGGTTGGACAATGGATGACCACAATCCCGCAGGGATAAACACTAAGGATAAGCCTAATATATTTCATCCCGCACCTTCACCGTTTGGAATACCTTACAGATGTTTATATTCGGTTAATATCGAAAATCTTTATTTTGCAGGCAGAAATATCAGTGTTACGCATACTGCAATGAGCGCATCAAGAGTTATGGCTACTTGTGCATTGCTTGGACAAGCGGTCGGAACTGCGTCGGCAATAGCGATAAAAAACGGTGTAACACCGAGAGAAATTTCTGAAAAATATATTTGCGAGCTGCAACAAATGCTTATGGATGATGATTGTTGGTTGCCTTACTGCAAAACAAAGATTTCAGAACTTACAAAAAGTGCAACAATTACATCAACAGGCGAAGATGCCGAATTGCTTTTAAACGGTATTGAAAGACATTACGGTGATGATAAAAATTGTTGGAGCGGTAAAATCGGTGATACTGTAACATTTTCATTTGACAGTGAAAAGGCAATAAATGAAGTTAGATTTGTATTTAACAGCGACCTTAACAGAGAAACAACAGGTGCGGGAAAATATATTCCCGAGAAAATGAATACCTGTAATGTACATAAAAATGCTCCGGCACTTAACGTACCGAAAACTCTTGTTAAAAATATGAAAATAGAAATTAAAAACGCTGATGATAAGTGGCAAGAAATTGACGGGATAAAGGAAAATCATCAACGTCTTGTAAAAATCAAAATCGGAAAAACCACAAAAGCAATTCGTTTTACTTTAACATCAACCAACGGAAACGAAATCGCAGATATTTATTCAATAGATTTGAGATAATATATGGCACGAAAGGAGCTGACAATAATTGAGATTCAGACAGGTACATCTTGATTTTCATACAAGTGAACATATTGAAGATATAGGCAAAAAGTTTAATAAAAAACAATTTCAGACTGCACTGAAAAAAGGACATATAAATTCGATTACACTATTTTCAAAATGTCACCACGGTTGGGCATATCATCCGTCAAAAGCAAACGAAATACATCCTCATTTGGATTTTGATTTACTTGGAGCACAAATACAGGCGGCACACGAGATAGGCGTTAAAACTCCGATATATTTGTCAGCAGGTCTTGACGAAAAAATGGCACACAGACATCCGGAATGGCTTGTAAGAAATCTTGACGAGTCTACTACTTGGGCAAAAGATTTTACAGAACCGGGATACCATAAAATGTGTATGTCATCTCCGTATTTGGATTACCTTGTAAAGCAAATTGAAGAAGTTTGCAAGAACTATGACGCAGACGGAATATTTCTTGATATAGCAGGTGTTCAGCCGTGTTATTGTCAAAACTGTATTGCAAAGCGAGAAGAATTGGGGCTAAATCCGTATGATGAAAATGATGTGCTAAAACACGCAGAAACGGTATATAAACGCTATGCAGAAAAAACGCGTGCGGCAGTTGATAAGTATAAACCGAATTTACCGCTTTTTCATAATGGCGGACATATAAGACAAGGCAGACGTGACCTTGTGAATTACAACACGCATTTGGAACTTGAAAGCTTGCCGACAGGTGGTTGGGGATATGACCATTTTCCTTTTTCGGCAAGATATTGTCAAGGACTCGGAGTCGATTATCTTGGTATGACAGGGAAATTCCACGGCTCATGGGGCGAATTTGGCGGTTTTAAACATCCTAATGCACTTAGGTTTGAAGTGGCACTTGCCGCCGCAAACGGTGCAAAATGTTCTGTAGGAGATCAACTTTCACCGAGCGGTGAAATGGATATGGTAACATACGACTTGATAGGCTCTGCATATTCAGAATTGGAAGAAAAAGAAGAATGGCTTGATAATGTTGAATCAGTAGCAGATATTGCAATAATCAGTCCTGAGGCATATGTCGGTGATTTGAGTACAGGGCAAATGACAAAAGTCGATGATTCGGGAAGCGGTGTATGCCGGATTATGCTTGAGGGCAAATATTTATTTGACGTTATTGACTTTGAGTCGGATTTAAATAAATACAAAGTTATAATTTTGCCTGATGTTATCCGCGCTGATATTGATTTTGCAAAACGTTTAAGAGAATTTTGTGATTGCGGAGGAAAAGTTCTTGCAACAGGTAAATCTGCACTGTATGAAAACAGCAATGAATTTTGCCTTAATCTCGGTGCTGAATGGATAAAAGAAAATCCGTATAAACCGGATTATTTCAGATCTTTAGAAAAAATAAAAGATATGGGTGATACCGGATATATAATGTACGGCAACGGTGAAAAAATTCGTTGTATCGGTAACGAACTCGGAATAAGAGAAAATCCTTATTTTAACCGTACAAGAGCACATTTCTGCTCACATCAGCATACTCCAAACAGCTGTGAATACGGCGGTGCGGGAATGACAGAGGGTAAAGACGGAATATATATTGCGTGGAATATATTTGCCGATTATGCTCAAAGCGGCGAATTGCATTTGAAACAAATGGCAATATTCGCTCTTGACAGATTACTTGACACTGCAAAGACTTTAAAAACAAATCTTCCTGCACAAGGAATAGTAACGTTGATGAAACAGAGTGACAGATTAATATGTCATTTGCTATATGCAAGTCCCGTAAAACGAGGAAACGGTATAGAAGTAATCGAGGATATAGTGACGATATACAACGTTGAATTAGCTATCAAAACTGATAGGAAAATAAACAAAGTATATCTTGCACCTCAAAAGGAAGATATAGATTTTACTTATGATAATGGCTACATATCAGTAAAATTAGCTAAAATAGAATGTCATCAGATGGTTGTGTTTGAATGAGGGGAAACAAAATGAAAGTGTTAGCTATAGGAAACAGTTTTTCAAACGACGCAATGCGTTATTTACACGGAATTGCAAAAGCGGACGATGTGGATATGAAAACGGTTAATTTGTTCATAGGCGGTTGTCCGCTTTCAAGACATTATGCAAATATACATAATGACGCGGCGGATTATGATTTTGAATTTAACGGTGTGAGAACAGGCATAAAAGTGTCAATAAAACAAGCTCTTCAAAGCGATATTTGGGACGTTGTAACATTGCAACAAGCCAGTTCGCTTAGCGTTGATTATAACACATATCAGCCGTATCTGAATGCACTTGCCGATTATGTACATATTCACGCACCGAAAGCAAAAATTATGATACATCAAACTTGGGCATATGAGCAAAATAGCAAAAGACTTAATGAAGAAATGAAATACAAAGATCAAATTGAAATGTTTGCTGATTTAAAATCAGCATATGAACAAGCCGCAAAGGACATCGGAAATGTAGAAATTATCCCAAGCGGTGAAACTTTTCAGAACCTTATAAAATCGGGTATAGAGAAAATCCATCGTGATACATTTCATTCTTCTTTTGGCGTAGGAAGACTGGCTTTGGGATATATATGGTACGAGATGTTGACAGGCAAAAGTTGTATTGGAAATACTTTTAATGAATTTGATGAAAGTGTCAGTTGCAGTGAAATGACTATTGCACAACATTGTGCAAATGAGACTGCAAAAATGTATAGAAAGGTAGACAAAAATGTATAAATTTAATGACAGGGAAATAACATTTAACAAATATAATACACCTACACCATGGATGAATTACCTTTCAAACGGTACGTTTCATACAATGATTTCACAAGCCGGCGGAGGTGTTGCTTTTTATAAATCTCCTCAAATATGGAGAATTAATCATTACCGTTTTTTCCATTTACCAACCGACAGAAGCGGATTTTATACATATATCAAGGATAATGACGATATTTGGTGTCCGACAAACGAACCTTGCAAGTCAAAGCCTGATAAGTGGAGTTCCACACACGGTATGGGATATACAAGATTTGAGGCTGAAAAGAATGGACTTGAAATAACAAGTACATATTTTGTCGGTGAATATGAAAATGCACTTATATGGAATTTAAAGATAAAATCAAATTATGACCGCAAAATTACTGTTTTTCCGTATGTTGAACTGGGTATGATGGAATTTATGCGTGAATTACAATGGCAGTGCTATAACAAACATCAATTAACTGCTTACAATATGGGTGATATTTTAGTTTATAAATACGGTGTTGAGGACCAACCGCGACCTGACCCAACACCTTTGGTATATTTTGCAACAGATGTACCGGCAACTGCATTTGACTGTGACAGAGATGAATTTATAGGCTCATACAGAAGTGAAGAAAATCCGCAAAATGTTGAAAACGGAAAATGCACAAATTCTACTCTTTACGGCGGTGATCCGTGTTTTGCATTGCAAATAGATTTAGATTTGAAAGCAGGAGAAGCAAAAGAAGTAAATATTTTTCTCGGAACAGCTATGACGGAGGATGCAGTAAAAGCAAGTGTACATCATTGCAGAGAAAAGAATTTCGTTGATAATTCTTATAAAAAGTTGTGTGAATCGTGGGATGACTATTTGAGTAAATTCCAGTGTGAACTACCGGATAAAGATACTCAACTTATGATTAATGTATGGAATCCTTATCAAGCCGAACGAAATTTTCAATTTTCAAGAAATATAAGCTATTACGCAACAGGCACATTTCGAGGCGTTGGAGTAAGAGATACCGCACAAGATATTTTGGCAATGATTCCGTTTAACTTACGCAGAGCAAAGAATAAACTTAATTTACTGTTTACACAACAATATCGGGATGGACATTGCAATCATTATTGTTTCCCGTTAGAGGGCTGGGAACCAGTTAAAAGAATACACAGCGATAATCATTTATGGCTTGTAATGACGTGCTATCATATCATTATGGAAGAGGGAACACTAGATTATCTTGATGAAGTAATAGATTTTTATGACGGCGGCAGTGCTACCGTATGGGAACATATTAAAAAATCTATTGAATTTTGTATGAATAATCTCGGTGAAAACGGTTTCCCGCTTATGCTTGCATCTGATTGGAACGATATGCTTTATAAAGTATGCCGTGAGGGAAAAGGCGAAAGTATATGGACAGGTATGCAGTTCGGTACTGTTCTTAGAATGATTGCGGAATTAGCTGAACTTAAAGGTGAAGATAAGCAGAAGTATCTTGATATATATGAATCACAAAAGAAACTTGTAAATGAGAAAGCATGGGACGGAAAATGGTATATTCGTTGTATCACAGATGACGGAAGGTATATCGGAAGTGAAAAAGAGCCACAGGCAAAAATATGGCTTAATTCACAAAGCTGGTCTGTTATAAGCGGTATGGGTGAAAACGGACAAACCGCAATGGACAGTGTAAATGAATATCTTGATACGGATTTAGGTATTAAAAAAATTCATCCGTCAATGAAGGACTATCCGTCAAAAGAAGACCCATTAACTTATTACAATAAAGGTTGCGGCGAAAACGGAAGTGTATTCTGTCACGCAAATACATGGGCAATCATAGCGGAATGTATGTTAAAAAGACCTGAAAGAGCTTATAAATATTATCATCAGTTATTGCCTATGGTGGCACAGAAAAAAGCCGGAGAGTGGCGATATAAGGCAGAGCCTTACGTTTATGCGTCTAATATTTTCGGACCTGAAAGTGATAAATTCGGTTTGGCGAATGTATCATGGCTTACGGGAACTGCGGCATGGATGTATATTGCGGTTACACAATATATGCTTGGAATAAGGGCGAAGTGGGACGGACTTGAAATTGACCCATGTTTGCCGAAAGAACTTCTTCCGGCGAAAGTCACAAGAGTTTTCAGAGGAAAAAAATATAATATTACAATAACAAAGAACGAAAAAATCTTTATCAAAGACGATGATAAAAACGTGAACGTAGTTATTTGACACACAAAACAGGAGGACGCTATGAATTTTGAATATATGAAAAACTTTATGGATAGTCTGACAGAATGGATTATTCCGGGTAACAGTGTCGTTATTTATAAAGACGGGAAGAAAGTATTTGAATACAGTTCGGGATATTCTGACCTTGAGAAAAAAATAAAAAAGACAGGTGAGGAGCAGTTATATATTTATTCGTGTTCAAAGGTGGCAACGGTAACGGCGGCACTTCAGCTGTATGAACAGGGAAAATTTTTGTTGTCTGATCCGTTATATGAATATCTTCCTGAATTTAAAAAAATGTATGTAAAAGACGGTGACAGAATAAAAGCGGCAGAAAATCCGATAACAATTCGAGATTTGTTTACTATGACGGCCGGTTTGTCATATGCTACAAACACACCTGCATTTGAAAAAGCAAGAAAGCTAACCGACGGTAAAATGGATACAAGAACAGTCATCAAATGTCTTGCGGAAGAACCGCTTTTATTTGAACCGGGTGCAAGATGGAATTACAGCCTTTGTCACGATGTTTTAGCGGTATTGGCAGAAGTAGTTTCTGGAATGAGATTTTCGGAATATATGAAAAAATATATATTTGAGCCATTGGATATGAATAATTCATATTACCATACACCGAACGATGTTATAATATCTCCGCAATATATATACGAAATACAAGATACGAAGAACATTGTAGAACTTCAGCAAAAAGAACATACAAGCGGAGTTGTCAAAAGAGCATACGGCAATGAACTTGTATTCGGTGAGAATTATGACAGTGGAGGTGCAGGAATAATAACGACTGTCGATGATTATGCCAAGTTTGCGGCGGCTTTGGCAAATAGCGGAACAGGACTTAATAATAATCGTATACTTAGCAGTGCCACAGTAAAACTGATGAAAACAAATCAATTAAATGAGGCACAGCGTAAAACTATGAATTGGCGACGTCTTAGAGGTTACGGTTACGGATTAGGTGTAAGAACGCTTATAGATAAAGCCGAAAGCGGTTCAAACAGTTCAATCGGTGAAATCGGTTGGGGAGGTGCGGCAGGTGCGACAATAATTGCCGATACAGAAGAAAAAGTTGCACTTTTCTATGCACACCATATGTTAAACCCACAAGAAGAATATTATCAGCCAAGGCTGAGAAATGTATTATATTCATGCTTATAATTAATTAAAAACAGAAAGGAAGTAATAAAAATGAAACCAAGAATAGGAATAAGACCGACAATAGACGGTCGTTGGGGCGGCGTCAGAGAAAGCCTTGAAGAAAAAACAATGGCTATGGCAATGGCTGCAAAGGAACTTATCGAAAGTAATGTGCATTATCAAGACGGAACACCTGTTGAGTGTGTAATTTCACCTTGTACAATAGGTTCAGGTGCTGAGGCGGCTAAGTGCAACGATTATTTTTCAACACAAAATGTATGTGCAACATTGGCTGTAACACCATGCTGGTGCTATGGTTCAGAAACAATGGACTTAAATTCAGATACAGTAAAAGCTGTATGGGGCTTTAACGGAACAGAACGTCCGGGTGCGGTTTATCTTGCCGCAGTAATGGCTGCATTTGCACAACGCGGACTTCCTGCATTTTCGATGTACGGACACGATGTGCAGGACATTGATGATAACACAGTTCCTGAAGATGTTGCCGAAAAAATGATTCGTTGGGCGAAAGGTGCTGTTGCGGTCGGTCAAATGAAGAACAAAGCATATGTGAACCTTGGCAGTGTCGCAATGGGTATTGCAGGTTCATATTGCGATATGTCATTTATGCAAAAGTATCTTGGTATACGAGCTGAATTTGTTGATTTGACAGAAATATTGAGAAGAATTACTCTTGGTATATATGATAAAGATGAGTATGAAAAAGCATATAAATGGATAAAAGAAAACTGCAAAGAAGGCTTTGATAAAAATGCAGGTAAAAACTTGCCTGATATTATTACAAAATCGAAAGTCGTTTCGGCAGATAAGGATTGGGAATTCATCACTAAGTTTACGTTAATCGTAAATGATATTCTTTACGGAAATCCAAAACTTGCCGAACTTGGTTGGCATGAAGAGGCACTTGGAAAGAATGCAATAGTAGGCGGCTTCCAAGGTCAAAGACACTGGACAGATTGGTTGCCTAACGCTGATTTTACAGAGGCAATTATGGCATCGTCATTTAACTGGAACGGCAAAAAAATGCCTACTCCGTTTGCAACCGAAAATGATACATTAAACGGTATTTCGATGCTTTTGGCAACACTTGTTACAGGTAAAGCACCTGCATTCCACGATGTTCGTACATATTGGTCACCCGACGCCGTAAAACGTGTAACAGGTAAAGAACTTACAGGTAAAGCCGCTAACGGCATTATTCACCTAATTAATTCCGGTGCAACGGCACTTGATTGTACAGGTGCGGCAAAAGACGAGAACGGCAACGGTACACAAAAAGAATGGTGGAATATGACTGATGAAGATATTCAAAATTGTATTGACGCTACAGATTGGTGCAGAGCAGATTATGAATATTTCAGAGGCGGCGGTTTCTCAAGCCACTTCAGAACAAAAGCAGAAATGCCTGTAACAATGCTTAGAGTGAATATCGTTGAAGGTATTGGACCTGTTATTCAGATAGCAGAAGGATATACTTGCAATCTTGATGATGATATTCATGATAAACTTGATAAACGTACAGATCCTACATGGCCGACAACATGGTTTGCTCCGATTCTTACAGGTAAGGGCGCATTTACTGATGTATACAGTGTAATGGCTAATTGGGGCGCTAATCACGGTGTGACAATCGGCGGACACGTTGGTGCTGATTTGATAACACTTTGCTCAATGTTGAGAATACCTGTAACGATGCACAATGTAGCTGATGAAAAGGTATACCGTCCGCACGTATGGTCGTCTTTCGGTACAGAAGATTCTCAAGCGGCAGATTATGCGGCTTGCAAAAACTACGGACCTATGTATAAATAACTTTTATAATGTGATATGCGGCATTATGCCGTGTATCACATATATTAAACCAAAGGATGAAATGATTATGTATTGTGATAAGCCTATTATAATATTACCTGAAAAAATTTCTGTTTTAAGAGATGTCAAAAATCAAAGTATATATACAGACTTTGAACAGTATTCGATATATTATAAAAATATTATTTATCCATACTCTGAAGAATATGATGTTCAGATTGAGTGTGAATTCGGCAAAAATCTTGGTAATTGTTGGCGGTTGGAAGAGTTTAATGACATAGCCGATACTTTTTTGCTTACGTTGAAGATTTATGGATATTACGGCAAATTGCTTGCTGAAAAGAGTTGTCGCGTTCAAATATTTGAGAAAAAAGAATATCCGACCGTTAATTTGCTTTGTATCGGTGACAGTATGACAATGGCTGAAACTTACATCGCTCATACGGTGAATAAACTAAAAAATATTAATACAATAGGTTTAAGAAATATCAGTCATAATGTAAATCACGAAGGAAGAGGCGGTTGGACTTGCAGTGCGTATTTTGAAAAATATACAGATGACGGTTGGGGAATTTCTCCGTTCTTATTTCCTGAAGGATTTGACGGTAAAGAATATTACGGCGATAAAAAATTTTATGAATATATGCTCAATTCAAATACAGATTACAGTCATATAGGAACATCTGTAACGCCAATACAAGACGGAATGGTTATTTGCGATAATGATAAGCTGTATCGTTATAGTAAAGGAATATATGATGTTGTTTGTGAAAATCCTGTGTTCAAATTTGATTTTTCAAAATATATTGAGCGCTATTCAATGCCGACTCCTGATATTGTTTCAATTTTATTCGGTGCAAATGAATTTCAAATATGCAGTTATTCTGAATTTGACAATGAATTAAATAAATTTATATGCAACCTTAATAATATTATAGAGGCGATACATAAATATAATCATAACATAAAAATTATCATAAATCTCCCTATATGTGGTGGCGATCAATATTCATGGGGTACACAACTTGGTTGTAAAAGCAGTGCGAAACAATATGAATATTGTATAAAAATGGCTTGCAGTGCAATTACAGACTTGTTTGACAGACGCAGAAACGAGAATATTTTTGTATGTCCTATGCTTGCTGTATGTGATACCGTGAATGGATTTCAGAGTGATTACATAAAAAGTAATATATATTCAGAACATTTTGAACGACATATAACTAATTGGGTGCATCCATCTGAAATAGGATATAAGCAGATTGGAGATGCTTTAGCCGGTGTTATTGCCGATATATGTGATAATTGATGGAGCTGATTGTTGATTTCAGAATATACGGTCTACTTGTTACCCCTAATAAGATTTCTTCTCTCCCTCTTATTTTCTTGCCGTGTATTCTGTAATGAACATTCAAAATAATATGGAGTAGTATTTTTGCTAAATTTTTCGCATATTTGTCTAACCGGACAGCCGTTATGCTTTAATTCAATAATTTCTTTGTTACATTCTTGTATATGACGATAACTTCTTGACATAAAATTGCCTCCTATGGTTTCATTTTACCATAGGAGGCTCTTTTTTAGTGTCAGTTTTTTGAAATTCTGTTCACTTGGGCTTGACACATTTTTAACTATTTTAGATTAACTGTTACGGCACTGTCAAAATCAAGAGTGTAGTAATCTGTTTTAACAACACCGAGTTTTGTAAATTGCTGTTTTAGAGCGTCAGCTTTTGAACTTTCCGGTATCGGCAACAGGTTACCGTTATCATCATATGCTTCAAATACATATCTGGCGGTATAGCTGTTAGTTTCGTAATTTACATCGGTATATAATGTTGAGCTGAATTTATCGCCCGGTTCGGCATTTTCACCGTTGTCGTTTTGAAGAACAAACGCAGGATCATATAGAACAAAACCGTCTTTGTAATAATCAATGTCAATTTCACCGTCTGTAATTCTGATGCCGGTTACAATCACTTTGCCATAGTCGTTAATTTTGTATTCAATAGGATATGTTCCGACACTATTAAATATTGTATCGCAATCTTCTGTATTGTATGAGTATTTAACAGGTACGAATTTTAACTGTTTTGTATCCTTGTTTGCTTTAAGAAATTCAAGTGAATTTCGTGAACTTCCGTCACCATTTACACTTAAATCAGAGTTTAAAATATCAAGGCAAGTATCGTTTTCGTCATACAAAGCAAAACTGTCAATATTTGCGATGACATTATCAGGATCACCTGTTGATGGGGTTGAAATCACAAGCTGATTGCCGAATGGTGAAAATACGGCTTTTTCAACAGTAGCGTCGGAATTAGGCAATTTTAAATTTATGTCTTTTGTTATACTACTAATCTTGACTTTTGATTTGTCAATATCGGTTGAAATGTACCACACTGCGTTTTTATCGTTATCGGTTATACCGTCATATTGACCGTTAAACAATTTGGTAAATGCGACAGGGTAATTTTCTTCGGAAGTATCTGCTTTTGATATAAATGCAAACAATTCAAGACTGAATTTATTCGGAATATTATATCCTGACACATTGTATTTTTTCGCACATTTATATGTATGTTGGTCGACAAAATATCCGTTTTCGTGATTGTTGTTGCTTAAGTTTGTAAGCTTGCCGTTTATAATACATTGAATATCTGCCGAAACATTTAAACTGTTGCTCCAAATAGGTGCGTTATTGTCAGAGTTATTGTAAAAAGGCTCATTTTCAGAAGTAACTGTATAAAATACATGAACAAAGTTATCATCAGCGGCTACGTTGTCGAGAGTAAGTGTGTAACCGTCCTTTGATATGCTTTTTCCGATTGAGTCGTTAAAATTTGCAAGCTGTTCAAGGCTTGTCATTTCTACAGCATTGTCATTTTGAAAATATGATATAATTTCGCCGATTTTACTGCTGATTGAATCAGCCGCAAATGCGGTTGTAACCGCAAGTGCACATATAACGGCGGCGATTGATGTTATTTTTAAATATTTTCTTTTCATATAAATCTTCCTTTCTTCAGGAGAAACATTGATTTTGTTGTTTACGTTTTTCAGAATAATATCCGTACTCGGCATATTATGAGTATCTGAAACATCTAATTCTTTTTGTAATTTAGCTAAACGTTTATTCATCATTAGCCCTCCTTTTTATAATAGTGTTTTTTAATTTTTGTTTACCGCGATACAGTTTTGTTTTGACTGTCGACAGAGAAATATTCATTGTTTTTGAAATTGTTTTGATTTTTTCGTTGCAGTAATAATATCTGAAAAATATTTCGCTGTCAGGCTCGCCGAGTGATGTAATCAGTTCGGTTAAAAGTTGACCGTTTTCTGCTTTTATTATATTGTCTTGAGGTGTTAAATCGCTTGATATAATTTGCTCATTCAGAACTTCATTTGAATGATATTTGCGAAGTTTATTCTTTGATGTGTTTCTGGCGATAGTTGCTAAATATGAACGCATATTGCCTTTGGTTTCATCAATGTTTAAAGAGTTTTGCCATAAAAGAAAAAATGTATCGGAAACGATTTCTTCCATATCTTCTTTTGACAATTTACAGCCGACTGTATTATAAACAATCACGCTTACATACGGCGTGTATATTTTTATAATGTCGTCTAAGCTGTTACGATTTCGCTTTTTGAGATTATGTAAAAGTTTTTGTTCATCAATCAAATTATAAGCCTCCTCTCGTTGTAAAAAATAGCACTATTTTTTGATGTGTACGCTATTATATACACAAAAAATATATAAAAAGTTTCAATATTATAAAAATTTATTTTACTGTATCATATTTTGTAGGTGAAAAACAAGCAAAACATATGGCAAAATACAGAGTAACGTGATATAATTAAATAAAAAAATAGGAGAATTAATATGGACAAACAAGAAATTTTCCCTGACGGAACTGTTATAGATAAGTGGTTTTACGATATAACAATACCCGAATTAAGTGATTTGGGTAAGCAATATGTATTAACCGATAACAATGTCCTTGATGACGGCAAGATACATACGAAAGAAATACAGAATTTGATTGACAGAGCATATGAAAACGGCGGCGGAGTGATTGTAGTTCCGAAAGGAACATATCTTACGGGTGCGTTGTTTTTCAAACAAGGGGTAAATCTTTATATTGAGGACGGCGGAGTGTTAAAGGGCAGTGATGATATTTACGATTATCCGATAATGCAAACTCGTATGGAGGGTGAAACGTGTCCGTATTTTTCTGCATTGATTAATGCAGATAATGTTGACGGTTTTAAAATGTGCGGAAAAGGTACAATAGACGGAAACGGTTTGAAATCGTGGAGAGCGTTTTGGCTGAGACGTGAATGGAATCCAAACTGTACCAATAAGGACGAGCAGCGTCCAAGACTTGTTTACATATCAAACAGCAGTAATGTCACAATAGCCGATTTGCACTTGCAAAATTCGCACTATTGGACTACTCATATATACAAATGTCATTACGTCAAGTATATAAACTGCAATATATTTTCACCGGCAAAGCCGATTAAAGCACCGAGTACAGACGCTGTTGATATAGACGTGTGTACAGATGTTTTGGTTAAAAATTGTTATCTTGAAGTTAATGATGATTCGGTGGTGCTGAAAGGCGGAAAAGGTCCTTGGGCGGATAAATTATCCGAAAACGGCTCTAACGAACGTATTTTAATCGAAGATTGTACATACGGTTTCTGTCACGGTTGCCTAACTTGCGGTTCGGAATCTGTACATAATAAAAATATAATTTTAAGAAGAATAAATATTAAAGAGGGTAAAAATTTGTTGTGGCTTAAAATGCGTCCCGATACACCTCAGCATTATGAATATATCAGTGTTGAAGATATAAACGGTAAAATTGACAGTTTTATTAATATAAACCCATGGACGCAGTTTTACGATTTGAAAGATAGGGAAGATGTGCCGCTTTCTTATGCGGATAATGTTGTAATGAAAAATTGCGAATGTGAGTGTAATACGTTTTTCGATGTCAAGACAGATGAAAGTCAATATATATTGTCAGATTTTGCTTTTGAAAATTTACAGATTAAAGCAAAAGTAAACGGCTTTGATGAAAATGCGATACGAAATGTTAAAATTAAAAATGTAAAGGTTACTTTATGAAAAAATTTATTAAGTTAATTAAAGAATTTGTATATAAAAATATTGGGAGTAATGAATATGGAATATAATGAGGAAAACATTGTTACAGAGGTGTTTTGTCCTCTGGTTGACGAAATTATAGAGGATATAGATTGTATTGAAAATAGAGATATTATTGACGGTTGTTTCAAAATGTCATGTTTACCTAAAAAGTATAAAGCAAAAGAAAATTTTAAAGAGATATGCAAACAATGCAAATGGCACTGTTATTAATAAAGTACACTAAAAATAATTGTTGTACTATAGGTTAAAAACTGTATATTTAGGTAAGGAGTATCAGAAACTTTATGGAAAATAATAAAATAATATCAGATGAAGATGAAAAGAAAATCAGAGCAATGCGATTAGGAGATAAAAATGCGATACTATGGGGGTTAAAATGTACCGGATTACATTATAGAATAAATGCGATTGCTTGTGCGGTAATGTATAATATAACAGATGATGATATTATTGATTCAATAAAAGAATTAAAGTCCGAGACTTACACTTCTATTGGTACAAGTGCTTCGGGATGTGCGTATGCAGCTCTGGATATATTGGGAATTGAAAAATATTCAGGAGATTCTCGAGAGGTAAAAAGATATTTGAATTGTAAATTCGATTTTTATAAAGATTTTGTTGTTAAAGCACAAGAGATGAAAAATAAATCTTGATATTACATACTTTTATAATCAATATGGATATATATTATTGTAACAATAAAGTATATGTGATACAATAAAACCTATATGTAAATCAAAGGCAAAAACAATGGAGAGATACACAATGGACAAAGAAAATTTACATATATTCAGAGGAGAATTGGCACTTGCGTTGGCGGTTATAATCAACAGTTTCGGCGTTGTGCTTATGTTATATTCAGGTGCGGGAATTTCGGCTATATCGAGTGTTCCGTATGCGTTTTCGGAGGTTATTCCGAAAGTATCGCTCGGAACGTGGACATATATTTTTCAAGGATTGCTTGTTTTGAGTTTAATGATACTTAGAAAAAAGTTTGTTCCGCAATATTTGTTCAGCTTTGTGGTGGGCTTTATATTCAGTGAATTGCTTGATGTACATAAAATGTGGATAGACATTTTACCGACCGATTTGGGTTGGTGCGTGTTATACTTTGTCGTAAGTTATTTCTTGCTTTGCATAGGCATAGCATTATCAAACAGATGTAAATTACCGATAATACCGACAGACCTTTTCCCGAGAGAGTTATCGGAGATTATAAACGTTTCATATTCAAAAGTCAAAATAATTTTTGACGTAACGTGTTTGGCAGTAACTGCCGGTATGACGCTTATATTTCTCGGACGTCTTGACGGATTGGGAATAGGAACTGTACTTGCGGCGTTTACTATGGGTAAAACGGTCGGCATTATCGGCAATATGATGGATAAAAAGTTCAGATTTGTTTCGTTTTTATCTAAATAAATTATAAATAAGAACGCATATCAACGGTAAGTTCATCTTCAATATTGATAAGTTTTTTAGCAATATCTTTTGACTTTTCATCGGCGGCTTTGTACTTGTTAAGATATTTGTGCAATGTTTTAACACCCATATTACAGCCGTCGGTGATAAGGTCGGCAATCGTATTATCCGAAGAATCGGCAGAAATTTTTATATTCGTTTTAAACCACGACATACCTTTAGCCATAGGATTAGGATCTTTGCCGTCGTCGTGGTATTTGTCAAGAAGTATTTGAATTTCATCTTGAAGTTGTTGGTGGTCTGATTTTGCTTTTTCAAGCATTTGCTTGAAATTACCGTTGTTTACATAACCGAGAACTTCTTCTATTGAATACACGCCCATTTTTATACCGGCGTCACATTCTCTTAAAAGTTTTACAGTATCTTGTTCTATCATAATATCACTCTTTTTGTGTATAGTAATAACCTTAAAAATGTATTTTATTCGGTAAATTGAGATATGATACATATATATTTTGGTAATATATCAAAATAATTTTAACTATGATGTTGAAATCGGTATGTTTTTGATATATAATGTATTATTGGTAAAATATACGACTTGGAGGAAACATTCTATTATGAAAAAAATAATCTCGTTAATATCTGCAGTGGCGATTTGTGCGGCGGTATCTGCACCTGTTATGGCGGCAGGCTGGCAGAAACAGTATCCGTGGGCAAAGGAAAGCGTTGAATATTGCTTGGAAAACAATATAATTTCGGGTGACGAAACAGGTGACCTTATGCTCGGCGGAAATCTTACAAGAGAACAAATGGCGAAAATATTTACAGATACATTTAATTTACAATCGAATTCAGCAGTTCGATTTAATGATGTGGAAAAAAATAAGTGGTCATATAAATATGTACAGGCATTTCAAGATTATATGCCGAAAAAAGGCTCGTTATTTAACGGCGGTGAATATGTAACGCGTGAAGAATTTGCGGCGTCATTGGTAAAAGCAAGCGGTCAAAAGGCAGCTGACAGTTATACAATCACAAATTACAGCTTTAAAGACGCTCAAAGCGTTGATGACGCATATAAAAATTTGCTTGAAACCGCGGTAACAAATTTGTATATGCTTGGTGACAGCGGTAATATACGTCCGAAAGATTTGCTTACAAGAGCGGAGGCTTGTACGTTCCTTTACAGAGTGGTAAATCCTGCGGCAGACAAAACTTCAATCACAGGTAACGCACAGGTAACGGTTGAACAGGCACAGGCTTGGGCAAAGGCAAAAGGGGCACACCAAAGATTTATTGATATAGCACCGATTTATTGGTATTACGGAGAAGTTTTCGGAATCAGACCGGAAGTGATGTATGCACAAGCCGGCAAAGAAACAGCATACGGAAATTACGGCGGCGCTGTATTGCCTGAAATGAATAACTGGGCAGGCATAAAAATTAAAAAACCGACAGGTGACAAAACAGAGGATCACGAAACTTTTGCAACACCTGAGGACGGTGTAAGAGCACATTATAATCATATGGCTGCGTATGTCGGACTTGCACCAGTAGGAGAGCCGCACGACAGATATTATGTTGTAAAGAGTATAGCTTGGGCAGGTACGGTAAAGTATGTCGAGCAACTTGGCGGACGTTGGTGTCCTGATATTAATTACGGATATGACATAATGACAATGGTTGAAAATATGTTGAAATACTAAAATACAAGGAGTAATTTATGATACTGCTTAATGGAAGTAATATAAAGAAAATGTTTCTTGATGAAACGCTTTTTGAAAGTGTATCGTTTAATGTTGACAGTAACGATAAAATCGGTTTTATCGGTGTAAACGGTGCGGGAAAATCAACCCTTTTTAAGATAATCACAGGTGATATGGATTATGATGAGGGTGAAATTTTTAAGAATAAAGGCTTGCGTGTCGGTTACCTTGATCAGTATTCCGTAAACGGCAGTGAAAAGAGTATATGGGAAGAAACTCTTACGGTGTTTGCCGATGTAATCGAAATGGAAAATCAGCTTGATGAAATTCGTTTCGATATAGAAAATAATAACGGCAATATCGACGAGCTTGTAAAACGTCAAACTTCTTTGCAGGAAGCATTTGCCGAACGTGACGGATTTTATTATAAATCAAAAGTTAAAAGCACACTTACGGGACTGGGCTTTTCGGAAGATGAATTTGACTTGTGTGTAGACAAATTGTCCGGCGGTCAAAAAACGCGTGTCGCACTCGGTAAAATTCTTTTGTCCGATGCAAATTTGTTGCTTTTGGACGAGCCGACAAACCATCTTGATATAGAGTCGGTTGAATGGCTAGAGGATTTCCTAAGAAATTATAGCGGTGCATTTATTGTAATATCGCACGACAGATATTTTCTTGACAGAGTTACGAACAAGACTTTTGAACTTGAAAACGGTCATTTCCGTTCGTATAACGGAAATTACAGTGCATATATGGCACAAAGGGAGATTGACAAAAAGACCGAACAGAGAAATTACGATAACACAATGCGTGAAATTCAGCGCCTTGAAAATGTTGTTGAGCAACAAAGACGTTGGGGCAGAGAGAAAAATATCAAAACTGCCGAGAGCAAAATGAAAGTTATCGAAAGACTTGAAAAAGATTTGAATGCACCTATGCAGTCGCCCGAAGAAATGGAGTTTACGTTTAAGGCTTGTGCAGGCGGCGGACAAGACGTTGTGCAGACGGAAAGTTTGGGTATGGCATTTGATAATAACAGATTGTTTTCAAATGTTGATATGCTTATTAAAAAGGGCGAAAAGGTATTCCTTTTAGGTCCGAACGGCTGCGGTAAAACGACGTTGCTTAAAATTTTAATGGGCGATTATGAGCAGACGGAAGGCTCATATAAAATCGGTGCGAATATCCATATAGGATACTATGATCAAATTCAAGAAAATCTTAATATGGATAAAACAGTTATAGACGAGGTATGGGATGAATATCCTAACCTTACTCAAACTCAAATCAGAAATGCACTTGCAGTATTTTTGTTTAAAGGCGAAGATGTGTTTAAGGAAATACATAAGTTGTCCGGTGGTGAGAGAGCGAGAGTTGAACTTGTAAAACTTATGCTTAAGAGTGTTAATCTGCTTATAATGGACGAACCTACAAACCATCTTGACATTGAATCGAGAGAGGCTCTTGAAAATGCACTTTCCGATTATGACGGTACTATGATAATGGTATCGCACGACAGATATTTTATAAATAAACTTGCTGACAGAATTTTGTATTTGACGCCAAACGGTGTCGAAAGTTACAGCGGTGATTACGACAGCTTTGTGGCACGTGAAACGGTTAAGACAGAACAGAAAACAGAGTCGGCAGGTCATCTTGATTATAAGGAGCAAAAGCGTTTGGAGGCTGAAAAACGTAAAACGCTTAATCGCTTTGCAAAGGTTGAGGACGAAATATCAAATAAGGAATCGGAGGTTGAGGAACTTTCTAAAGAGCTTGAAAATTCCGATATTGCAACCGATTATGTCAAAGCAGGCGAGATAACCGATAAAATAACAGAATTGCAGGACAAAATCGAAAGCCTTATGGAAGAATGGGAACGCTTGCAAATGATAATAGAAGAAAGTGGGTATGACATATGAGAGCGGTTGTACAGAGAGTAACGAATGCCGATGTTAAAATTGACGGTAGAGTGAACGGAAAAATAGATGACGGCTTGCTTGTTCTTCTCGGTGTCGGCAACGGTGATACTGAAGAAGATATGAAGTATATCGCAGATAAGATTATAAAGTTGCGTATTTTCAGTGATGAAAACGATAAGATGAATTTGAGCCTTGAAGATGTCGGCGGAAGTATGCTTGTTATATCGCAATTTACTTTGTACGGCGATTGCTCACACGGCAGACGTCCGTATTTTGGCAATGCAATGGAGCCTGTCAGTGCAAATGAAATGTACGAAAAATTTGTTGCATATATTAAAGAACAAGGTATACATACCGAAACGGGCGAATTTGGTGCTGATATGAAAGTGTCGCTTACAAATGACGGACCTGTTACAATAATTTTGGAGAGCAAGAACTGAGGTTGTGATTATGCGAAGAAAAGAACGTGAAGTTACGGATTACAATAAAATGATTGAAATATTGAAATCGTGTGACTGCTGTCGTATAGGGTTGGTGGACGATAAAGGTGCGTATATTGTTCCGATGAACTTCGGATATGAAGATAATAACGGCAAAATTACATTGTATTTTCACGGAGCGACAGAGGGGAAGAAGATTGATCTAATCAATAATCAACCTGAAATAAGTTTTGAAACAGATACGAAACATGAGCTTGTAACAAGTGATACTGCTTGCGGTCATTCGTATTTGTATCAAAGCATTATGGGTAGGGGACAGGTAAAAATACTGGTAGACAGGGACACTAAAATTAAAGGACTTAATCAAATCATGCACCACTATACAGGTAAATCCGATTATGAATTTAACGAAAACGTGCTTGAACGCACGGTTGTCATAAAATTAGCTGTGACAGAATGGTCGTGCAAAGAACATTAAAACTTTTAAAAGCTATTGAAAACAGTGTCGATTAATGATATAATTAAAATAATATAATAAACGGAGGAAAGAAAATGCAGAATGAAACAGTAATTGTGCTTGACTTCGGCGGTCAGTATAATCAGCTTATAGCCCGCAGAGTACGTGAGTGTAACGTATATTGCGAGGTTATGTCATACAAAAATTCTATCGAGAAGATTAAAGAAAAAAATCCGGTAGGTATCATTTTTACTGGCGGTCCGAACAGTGTGTATGACGAAAAATCACCACACTACGATAAGACGATTTTTGAACTTGGTATTCCTATTTTGGGTATTTGTTACGGCAGTCAGCTTATGGCATATACTCTTGGCGGTCACGTTGATACTGCTCCTGTAAGTGAGTACGGTAAGACGGAAATTACAACTTCTGAAAGTAAGTTGTTTGAAAATGTTGATAAAAATACAGTAGTTTGGATGAGCCATACGGATTATATCGATAAAATCCCGGAGGGCTTCAAGATTACTGCTTATTCTAACGATTGTCCGTGTGCGGCTTATGAAGATGAAGAAAAGAAATTGTATGCGGTACAGTATCACCCGGAAGTAAATCATTCTCTACAAGGTCAGCAGATGTTGAAGAATTTCTTGTTTAACGTTTGTGGTTGTAAGGGCGATTGGCTTATGTCTGATTTTGCCGAAAAATCAATTCAGGCTTTGCGTGAAAAGATTGGTGACGGTAAAGTTTTGTGTGCTCTTTCAGGCGGTGTGGATTCATCTGTTGCGGCAGTTATGCTTCATAAAGCGGTAGGCAAGCAGCTTACTTGTGTATTCGTTGATAACGGACTTCTTCGTAAAAATGAGGGCGATGAGGTTGAAAATCTTTTCAGAAATCAGTTTGATATTAACCTTATCAGAGCAAATGCGCAGGATAGATTTTTAGGTAAGCTTGAGGGCGTAAAAGAACCCGAAAAGAAACGTAAGATTATAGGTGAGGAATTTATCCGTGTGTTCGAGGCGGAAGCTAAGAAAATCGGTAAGGTTGATTATCTTGTTCAAGGTACAATTTATCCGGACGTCATCGAAAGCGGTGCAGGTGATGCGGCAGTTATTAAGAGCCATCATAATGTAGGCGGACTTCCGGAACACGTTGATTTTAAGGAAATAGTTGAACCGCTTCGTGATTTGTTTAAGGATGAAGTGCGTCAGCTTGGTATCGAACTTGGTTTGCCTGAAAAATTCGTATGGCGTCAACCGTTCCCGGGACCGGGATTGGCTGTAAGAGTTATAGGCGAAATTACAGAAGATAAACTTGAAATTTTGCGTGACGCAGACGCTATATTCAGAGAAGAAATCGCAAATGCAGGTCTTGAAAGAGATATAAACCAGTATTTTGCCGTTATTACAGATATGCGTAGCGTCGGTGTTATGGGTGACGGCAGAACATATGATTATACTCTTGCTTTAAGAGCCGTAACCACAACCGACTTTATGACAGCTGATTGGGCAAGAATACCTTTCGATGTCCTAGAAAAAGCATCAAATCGTATCGTAAACGAAGTAAAACACGTTAATAGACTTGTCTATGATATAACTTCAAAACCACCCGCAACTATTGAGTGGGAGTAGTTCCCTTTGGTTTAGATGTGCCGAAAAACCCAGTATTTATGTGCCTTTCGGGACTTGGCACTTTTTGAACAACCGCTTTTGCAACACTTTTGCAACACTTTTTTCAAAAACGTGTTTTCGGGCAGATGAAATAGTCCCCATTGGCTTACAACTAAACCTAAAAATCGCATAATTTTTAAGGCTTTTGCCCTGTTTTGGGCAGAAGCCTTTTTTGCATATTTGATAAAATTTTCTCTTTAATATATCATCAAATCAGATAAAAACAGCGAGGTGGTTGCTTTGAAAGAACAGAAATATCATTTATATCTTTCCGATGATGAATACAGACAGACTATTCAGTCCCTTGTTCGCTTGAAGAACAACCTAATTTCACAAGGCAGATCTCGAATACATTATTTTGTTCCAAATGCCATAATAGCCGTTCCTGATCCTCTCTCGATAGTTTTGATAAATGATATGTAATTTGAGAAATGTAATCCGGCTCGACATATGATGAAGCATCCAATAACAGTTTATCAACCGAAGTTCCTAATGCATCAGCTATATTAACCAATGTATCAATTTTTATGTTGATTTTTCCTCTTTCAATTTTTGAAAGATGTTTCTCCGATATGTTAGATAATTCGGCTAATTTTTCTTGGGTAAAACCTCGCTGTTCTCTATAATTACGAATGTTATCACCCAATTTTTCGTAATCCATATTTGTAGTATCACTCCTAACATAATTATACTAGTGCTTTGCTGTTTTTTTAACTGCTCCAATGCTTAATTTAGTAATCACGCAGGATAATACTACCCACATAAATAAAAATAGAGCTACACACATTTATATGGTGTAGCCCTAATAAACTTTTGATTATTATGGAATGTATGGATTTGGATTAAATAAAAGTATAATCAAATCTATCAATATTTTAGCTTAAAAAGTTCATAGTAATAAAAACAAGCTTTTCAATATCTATTGTATAAAAGTTATATATTGTTTACATTACTTTCAATATAATAATTAAATCTTCTATGTCAATCAAGCCGTTACCATCTAAATCGCAATGTTTAAAATCGTTCCAATCAATAGATTTTTCACCCATTCGATAAAATTTTTGGCAATATGTAATATCAAGAAGATCAACTACTCCGTCAGCGTTTACATCACAGCTTGACTTTTTAGTGACATTTGTATTTGCGCTTTCGGCGGTAATCTTAGTTGTAAAGTAAACTGCTTTTCCGTTTTTATCATATCCTGCTGCCGAAACATCAACAAGCCTTATTCCGACCGGCATATCGTTAAGAATTTCTTTGAATTGAACCTCAGCTGCATCGAAAAGCTCATTTTTGGTTAAGCTTCCGCCCGCACCGTTTTGCAGATAGGACAGTGCTATTGTTGCGGTGTTATCATTATTCCACTTAATTCCAAGGGAAGTAAAACCGTTCTTACCGATTAGGCTTTCAAATTGCAAAGCATCGTCCTTTTGAAATGTAAATGATACGGTAGCCACCTTTTTGATATTTCCCAGCTGAAACCTAAAAGGAATTATATTTCCCGTAAGAGTATTTTTCTTTACGCTAACTGCTGCTGTGATCGGAAGTGTTTCAGCTTTCTTTTCATTGACTGTAATATCACAGCTTGCTTTTATTCCGTTTACTGTTTGAACTGTAATCACCGCATTTCCTGCCTTTTTTGCCGTGACTTTTCCGCTTGCTGATATTTGTGCAACATCGGTGTCGGATATGCTCCAAGAGACAGTTCTGTTTGATGCATTTTGGGGCATAATCTCGGCATTCAGTACCGCACTTTCGCCCTCGGTTAAAACAAGTGCGGACTTGTCAAGTGTTACCGATTGCGGATATATCACCTCGGCTGCGGAAAGCGAATAATAATCAGAAATATAAGTATTTCCGGCATAATCAATCAGTGCGATTTTCGCCTGTGTCAGTCCTTTAAATCCGGAGGCGGATAAATCAAAAGTGATTTCCGATGTTGTATCTGCCGATGTGGCATCGGGTTCTATCCATTTGGTAATCGGCTCATTTCCCGTTGCGGTTGCACACACTCCTTGAATAAAGTGATTGTCATGGACGGTTACAATCCACTTTGTCCCCTCAATACGGCTTGAAATTACCTCCGGCGGCACACTGTCAATCACAATCGGAAAAGCTTTTGTTTCTTCGTGTCGTCCGAGTGTTGCCGTTATTTTATAAACATAATTTCCGTCATCGAGAGGAGTGTTCCATACATCAAACGGTGCCCAGCCCTTTGCTGCCATTGGTGTGTAATAGCCTTCAGAGGAATGATAGCTTTTTGAAACATTTGTCGAGCTTTCGCTGTAAACGGTATTTCCGTCAGAGTCATCTACCGAAAAAGTCAGTTTATCGACATTTCTGAGGAGTGAAACGGCGGCGGTCACATTTTTGCCGGTTTCGCTGCCTTTTATCGCAATTTTATTTGCGTTATATTCTGTCGCTCCGTCGACATAGTAATTATGACCGAGAATATATCCGCCGCCATCACTGTTTCTGAACTGTCCGATTTGTGTTTCGCAGATTGAAGCAGGTTCATCATCATAAATATCCGAGTCAAATATGTTAAGCGCTTGCCAATCTCCAAAAAAGCCCATAAACGGATAAGAAAGTGATACTTCGTCATTTTGTATCGGAGTCATCGTCACAAATCCCTCAATATAAATTCCGTTTGGAAATTGAGCTTTGAGATTTGCCTTTCCTTTTTCCGTCAATTCAATTTTGACATTGACCGGAGTTTCTCCGTTTGGATCAACTGTGATTTTTTTCGGAATTGTTACGGAAACCTCATCGTCCGAAAGCTTTCTTGCCTTTTGCGCCATATAAACGACACCGTTTTCCGAAACCGTATCTTCCGTCAAAACGGTTATTGTTGGCTCATATTGAACCGTATCATCGCCAATAGATACTGCTTTGAAATCAAAGCTGAAATTTCCGCTTTCATTATATCCGATTTCTGCTTTCGGTTTTGTATTATCCGAATTTAAAAGAAAAACATCGGTTTTTACCGCATTTTGTAGTTGTACAAGACCCGAACCTTGTTTTCTCGGTGAGTACGGAATACCGTTTTCGTCCCGAACGGGAACTGCCGTACTCATCATCAGTGCATTAAAAAGACTCGTTCTTTGCTCGGCTGTCATATTTATTCCGTCACGATTTTCCGAAATGTATTGTTGCATAACCGCTGCCGCACCTGCCATATGCGGTGACGCCATTGATGTACCGCTCATATTCCCGTAAAGTCCGTTCGGAAGCGTTGAGTAAATATCTCCGCCGGGGGCAGTGATTTCGGGTTTCAATTTTAAGTCGGAAGTAACACCCCAAGAAGAAAAATCACTCATTTTTCCGCTGTAATTATCTTTGAATGTGTCAACATAATCTTCGCTTACTGAAAGTTTTTTATCGGGCTGTCCGCAAAGATATTCACCGTCGGCTTTGCTGATAAATACGCAAGGTATTTTGTTATCGGTGGACATATTTATAAGCGCACCGTCAACATTATCATAAATGATGGCGGCAATCGCACCGGCATTTTTTGCATTACTTTCCTTTTGAGCAAATGTCAGAACTTCCCCGTTTTCTTCACCGGCACGCTGAATCAGAGCAATTTTACCTTTAAGGTTTTTGTCTGAAAAATCTGTTGTAGCACCGATGCCGCAATCGACATATTCAAATGTGCCGGAAAGAGATATAAGCCGGTCGCTTTCTTTTTCTGCTGTGTCATTATAACGAATTTTTCTGCCATTTGAAAGCAGATAGATGGATGTCGTTTCAATATTGTTCATACTCGCAACCGAAAGAGCGGCTTCATAGGTTGATGGTGAGGCTACCACACCGTTATCGGGTTCTGTCGCTTTCGGCAAATCGTTTCCGGCTGCATTCTCATATGTTGAGCTGTATTCGTTTCCGGCTGCACAGTATAAAGCTATTCCTGAATTTTTTACACGATTATAAACTTCACGCATAGATTTATATGCACTTTCGGAAAAGCCTGCCGTTGAGCCAAGGCTCATATTTATAACATCAACGCCGAATTTAACCGAATCGTCAAGCGCTGCCAGAATATCGTCATCATATGCACCGCCGGACGAGTCGCCGAACACCTTCATGATAAACAGCTGTGCGTCCGGTGCGACACCCTCGACCACACCGCCGCTGTTTGCACCGACAATTCCAGCAACGTGCGTTCCGTGCGATTCACCACCGGAAACATTGGTGTCAACATCGGCATAATCATATGCGTATGGGATTTTATCGTTGATATAGACCTTTGAAACATTCAACTTTCCAATCGTCATTTTATTGTTTTTTATAACGCTTTCAATATCCTCTTTGGAATATTTCGGACTGTTCACTGATGAAAATGCCGGGTGCGATAAGTCAAGTCCGGTATCGAGAATTGCTACGGCACTGTTTTTGCCCGTAAAACCCAAATCGCCGACAATATCGCCTCCTATTGCAGATACTCCGCCGCTTGAATATGTGTCTATCGGTTCAGGCAAAGAGTAAAATTCTGCAACAAATGCGTCTTTTACACCGTCGGTTTGTTTGATAGCATCCAAGTCCGCAACATTCGCTTCAACAGCTAAACCGTTCATAATTGTAGAATATTCACGCTTAACAGTAAAATCCATACCGCTTTGAACAAGGCTTTTTTTGACAGACTTGCGATTCTGCTCAAGCTTTTGCTCTATCTCTTTTGCTTCTTTTGATGAAAAAAAATCAGAAACAGTAGAATATGTATTGATTTTTTCACTGTAAGAAAGCAAAGGCGAGTCCTCAAGTTCAATAATAATACGAGTGTTTTTATTCTCATCACTCTTGCTGATACAATTTGACGGCGGAACAAAAATGTCATTAGTTTCGGCAAATACAGCTGAATTTGAAATTATAAAAAACGCCGAAATAAATGCTGAAATCGTGCGTTTGAAAAATTTATTATTCATTTTATTTTATTAAAACCCTTTCGTAAATAATTGGCGTTATTTACGGTTAGTGACGACTAACTACAAATAATATATCACAAATGTTTCGATTTGTAAAGTATCTACAAATATTTTTTTCAGTATTGACAAATTAAATTTGTTGTGATACATTTTATTTTGTTAATTATGGTGTGACGACCGAACAAAAGAGCCGAGAACAGGGTTCTTTTTAAAAATACTACGGTTAGTTAAGACAAACCACAAATGAGGAGTGATGTACGAAATATTTATTTTTTTTACAGGTAAGTTAGTTAAAACTAATCTAATAATCAACTAAAGCAGCGAGGTGATCAAGTGAACTTACGCAAAAAAATAATCGGAGTAATTGTAATTGTGTTGATTGTAATAACAAACATTGCTGTCTTTGCACAGACAGAGAAAAAACCGCAAACCACATTAGCGGTTGAACCAAAACGCACCGAAGCAGGGATAGAGTATAATTTATACTTAGAAAACACGAACTGTTTAAGTACGCTTTTCTTTGAGATGAATTTTGACGGTAAAAATGTCGGAAAAGCAACTCTTGAAAAGAACGAATGCTTTGACATATTGCATACAACTTGGAATACCGACAACAGGATTTCTGTAAAAGGATACCTCGGAAGAACTGGTAATAAAATGGGGTTTTCGTCAAACGAAAGAATTAAGGTTGCGAAAATCGTCATTCCGATTGATGTTTCCTCAACCGGGGAGTTTATTGCGGATATATCAAATGTGATATGTGCCGGAATTACCGAAACAGACGGTACTGCGGTAAAAGGAGAAGTAAAAGTTTACGAAACAAGTATAAAGTATTCCGCAAAAGAGTGCAGCATTTTAGATTTCAGTCAAGATGCGGTTGATATTCTTTCTTCCAAAGCTCAAAATGTCGATGTGATTTTTGTGGCATATGACGAAAACGGCAAATTGGTAAGTTCTCACAAAGAAAATGTTGCATTACAGCAAGGTAAAAATAAACTTGATGTCAGCGGAATTGATTTCACTAATTCCGACTCTATATCAGTTATGGTATGGGATAGTATGATATCAATGTGTCCGCTTGCGGATAAAGCAACGATAAATAAATAGAATGGAGATTATGCGATGAAAAATTTATTCAAAAAAACAATGATAACGATGTGTTCGGCGGTGATGCTGATGGGAATCGGCGCGGTCAGCGCCAATGCTGCCACTACAACGGTCGGAGATTTTACGGTTGACCGCTCAAAATCCGGCTACTCCTCGCCGTATGTGGTAAGCATTTCGGCATATAACGGCGAAGGCGGCAAAATCACTTTGCCGACAACCGCAGAAATCAACGGGAAGGAATATCAGATAACCTCTGTCGGCAATGCATTTGAGGGAAACGAAAGTATTACCGGCGTCACGATTCCGGACGGATATACGGAAATAGGACTCAGTGCGTTCAAGGATTGTACGGGACTGCAAAGCGTTGAAATCCCCGGATCTGTGGATATGATTTCAACAAACGCATTTTCCGGCTGCACAGCACTTAATACCGTAAATTTTGACGATGATACGGCAGCGTCGCTTACGATCAATTTAGGTGCATTTGCAAATTGTACCGCACTCATCTCTATTGAGCTTCCGGCAAGACTCAGCTCGACAAGATACAATTTTCTGTACGGCTGCGATGCATTGACATCAATCACAATGAAAGACGGTGCGCAAAAGTTTGCCACTGTTGATAATGTACTTTACAATGTCAGCGATGATGAGGCGGTAATGGTTGTATATCCCGGCGGAAAACCGGAAACGGAATACACCATTCCGACAGAAGTGAATGGAAAAGCAGTAACTTCCACTGCAATGCACCTTTTCAGAAACAACTCTGTTTTGAAAAAAGTTACCGTTCCGGCAAGCATTACAAGCTTGGGTGGCTACACATTTAACGGAATGAAAGCCATTGAGGAAATTGTCCTTGAGCATGAAACAGCTCCGTCAATCGGCTCGGAAATTTGCACCGAGATGAATACCGGCAGCAAGGTCATTGTGAAAAACGAAGAAGTTGCAAAGATTTTTGAATCCACATCTGCATATACCAAATATTATACACCCGAAAAAACAACTATAACTGTTGCGGGGCAAACTCCTGAAGTCAAGACGGTTTCCACAAGCTTTTCTGTTTCGGCAGAGCCGGAAATAAAGGACGGAAAAGCGGTTTACAGCATTTATTTTGATAACGCCGAAAATGTGAATACGGTTCTTTTAAAGGTGTCATTCGATGCGGCACAGGTTAGTGAAGGTACGGTTACGGTTGCAAATGACAAATTCACAAGCGGAACATCAAACTGGACAGAAGAAAACGGAAAACTTATCTTAAAGGCATATGTCGGAATTACCGGAAATGTTTCGGGATTTTCTTCAGCAGAAAAAACAAAGCTTGCAGAAATTGCCGTTCCTTTAAAAGCCAATGCAAAGGGAAATATCACTGCAAAAATAACCGATGCGAAAGCGGCAGGCGTTGTCGGTGAAGATGAGTCGGCAATGAACGGTACAGTCACAATGGGCACATCATCGGCAAACGTATTTGTTCCGAATTATGATGTAAATAGCAACGGTACGGTCGATATTATTGATATTACCGAGGCGCAAAGATACTATCAGGTAGCATCATCGGATGAAACTTGGGCAAAAGCAAAAGCAATGGATGTAAACGGCGACAACAAGGTTGACATTCAGGACTACATAGACATATTCAATCATTTAAGCGATTTCTAAAAAGGAGTATATATGAAGAATAAAATTTTTAACAGATTATCTTCTCTTGTAGTGATTGCGGCTATGCTGATGGGATTTACCGTCAGCGTATCTGCCGGCAATGACGGACTGATTGGTGCAAATATCAAAGACGGCCAGCTCCTCGGTTATTTCGGAGACGGCGGAGATATAAAAATTCCCGATACCGTCACCATTATTGCGGGAGAGGCATTTTTAAATAACGATAATATCACAAGCGTAACGATTCCAGGCAGCGTACAGGTAATCGGCTACCATGCATTTGACGGCTGTACCGAATTGGAACGGATCATATTTGAAGACCCGACAGACGGAGCTGATTTGATTATCCGACTGGATGCTTTTGCAAATTGCCCGAAGCTTACGGAATGTGAAATTCCCGCAGTGGCAAGCTATGTGACGGCGAATGTATTCAAAGGTTGCAGCAGTATGGAAAAAATAAAGGTACATCCGCAAAACCCGTATTATTTTACGGACGATAATGGCGTTATGTTCGGACCGCGGGTCAATGAGGGTGAGCCGCAGTATGACGATCCGAATTTGACATTGACGGCTTATCCGAGCGGTAGAGAGGGATTATACAGTATTCCCGAAAGCGTTCAAGGAAGAACCGTCGACCGCATTTGGTCAGGGGCATTCAAAAATGCCGAAAAGCTGACGGATATAGAGATTCCCGAAACCGTAAAAATCATCGGAGGCAACGCTTTTGAGCATTCGGGATTAACCGATGTAACAGTACCCGATACGGTAGAGTCGCTGGGTTCCGGGGCGTTTGAAGATTGCACAAAGCTTACGCATATTCAGTTGCCGAAAAATCTGACAAGCATACCGCACAGCATTTTCAAAGGCTGTACAAGCCTTTCGTCAATCGAGTTCCCACAAGCGGCGACCAATATTGAAATGTATGCATTTGCCGATTGCAAATCGCTTACAAATCTAATTCTTCCGGACGGCCTTGTGAATATTACACTGGCGGCATTTGAGGGATGCACCAATCTGCAAAGAGTGGTGATTCCGGCAAGTGTCACGGGATTTCCGAATGATGATACGCTCGGAGCTTATGATATGTTCCCCGACAGTCCGAAAAGCCTTGTTGTATATGTAGAGAAAGGCTCAAACGGAGAGCGATGGGCGGTGAATAATGTTGCCGACTGGGGTTATCAATACAAAATTCTTGACAGTGTATCCAATCTTGACGGTGTTGATTTCGGAAGCTTTTACTTAATCAATCTCGACAAAAAAGTCAGGGTTGAGGGAAAGTTTTCAATTAATTCGCAGCTTGTTGTGAATGAGATAAATTCGGGCAACGAATATGATGCATTTCAGGCAAAATCGGAAAACGGAATTTTGAAAGTATATGAAGTATCCGCAACCCACGAAAGCGATACCTATACAATCAGTGTCGGACTTCCGGACGGCTGCTCCAAAAATGCAAAGCTGTATTATTATGAAAACGGCGAGGCGGTGGAAATTTCATCATCACAAGTAAGCAAGACCTTTACCGTACAGACGGACAGTTTGGGATATTTTGCAGTAATTGATTCTTCAATATCCGGTGGAGAAGATCACGAAGTAACGAAAGTAACGCTGAACAAAACCACCGCAGCTATGAAAAAGGGCGATAAACTACAATTATCGGCAACGGTACTGCCACAAACGGCAACGAATAAATCAATTCGTTGGGAGAGCTCAGACAACACGGTAGCGACCGTTGACAGCAAGGGCGTTATAACCGCCGTTTCGGCAGGTAGTGCAAAAATCACGGCAACGGCAGTGAACGGTGTAAATGCTACTTGCACAATCTCCGTTACGGATTCCGAAACCCCAAAACCGGCAGAGGAAAAAATCGAAACCAAAGTATCGCTTAAAGCGGATAAAGCGGTTTCCGAAAAAGGAAAATCGTATTTCACGCTTGCACTTTCCGAATCGTCAAGGATTGCAAATATTCAAATTACTTTTGAAACATTAACCAATGATGTAACAGTCAGCGGAATTAACGGATTTACCGTTATTGGCGACGCAGAGGACGGCAAAGTGGTTTTGGGTTATCTCAATGCAAACGGCGAACTGTTTTCCTCGGCTCAGTCCGCAGATATTGCAAAAATTACTGTCAACGCCGAAAATGCTACACTGAAAATCACCGATGTCAAGGTATCGGGTTGGGACGCCGATAAAACCGTAAAATACGGCAAAGTGAACGGAATCGACCCATCCGAGGCAACCTTTACGGATGCACTTTCCTATGACGTAAATCAAGACGGAACGATTGATCTTTTGGATATTACCGAAGCACAGCGTTACTATCGTGCAGATAAGAACAGTTCAAACTGGAATGATGCATCAAAATGCGATTTCAACGATGACGGCAGAATCGACATCGAGGATTATATGGAAATTTGGCTGAATTTTACAAAATAATGACGCATGATACAGGGCTGTATTCTACTATAGCCCTGTCATTTAAGTAGGAGGATATTATGAACAAAATAGCAAAAAAGCTGTTTTCGGCTGCTGTGATTGTTTGTTTGAGTATTTCGTCTGTTGCTGCCTATGCGGCACAAATCACGCCCTCAAGCACAAGCATCACGCTCGGTAAAAACGATAAAGAAATTTCGTTTGATATTTTTTTAGAAGCTGACAGTGCATATGCAGGGGCGGAATTTGGTATTAAACCATCACAAAGCGATGTAGAATTTAAATCACTTGTCTTGTCAGATGAATTGCAGAATGAGTCAAAGGTACAGACTATAAAAGACGGATGTCTGTATTTCGGATTTTTTTCAAACACCAACAAATACAGCACCGAAAAAAAGAAAATAGCTACATTAAACTATACTTACAGTGGCAGCGGAATAAGGACAATTTCCTTAGTTGAATCAAAAATAGTAATAGTTGATAAAACAGGTAAAACAAACGGAGATACCTCATCAAGCCCGTTTACCGTTTCAATAACCCGACAAGGAACATCCGGCGGCGGTGGTGGCAGTTCTTCAAGCGGAGGAAGTATAAAGGAACCGGATATAACCATACCCATTCCTGACACGTCAAAAACCTATTCAGACAAAAAATTTGAGGATATAAACGGTCATTGGGCGGAAAACGATATTTACAGCGGCGTAAAGAACGGCTTGTTCGCAGGCATATCGGATACGATTTTCGATCCCGACGGAACTGTTACAAGAGCAATGGCGGTTACCGTTCTCGGTAGGTTTTCAAAAGATAATACAGAGAGTGCAGTATCGGCTTTTACCGATGTTACGGCAGATAAATACTATGCAAACTATGTTTCATGGGGTGCGGAAAACGGTGTTGTAAAAGGTATTTCCGAAACAGAATTTGCCCCCGAAAGTGCAGTTACTCGTGAACAGATGTCGGCAATGATTGTACGCTATCTGAATTACGAAGAGATCCCTTTACCGACCGGCAGCGAGAAAATAAAAGAACATAGCGATTATGAGCAAATTTCTAATTACGCAAAAGAAGATATGGCAATCTGTTATGAAATGGGACTGATAAAGGGGCATGACAGCGGACTTATCGAACCAAACGGAAATTTAACCCGTGCGCAGCTTGCTTCGATTATGGCAAGAATTTCAACTTATTTTAAAAATACAAAATAAAATTTAATAAAACTCTTGACAAAAAGATATAACACTGTTATTATGAATATAACAGTGTTATATTTTGCTTTGCGGAGGACTGAAAATGAATAGAAACGAAAATAATACGCTTGATGATATTCTGTCGGCTGCAAAAGCTGAATTTTCCGAAAAAGGCTTTCAATCGGCATCACTGCGCAGAATCGTAAAAAATGCCGGCGTGACAACGGGTGCATTTTATGGTTATTTTAAGAGCAAAGAAGAATTGTTTGACGCACTTGTCGGCGAGCAATATGACACGCTTATGGGTATGTTTTGTGAAACGCAAAATGCTTTTACAAGGCTTTCACCGAAGGAACAGGCACAGCAAATGGGCGAGCTTTCCGGCGAGGGAATGATAAAAATGATGAATTATTGCTATGCCAATAAAGATGAATTTAAACTTATTCTCTGCTCCTCTGACGGCACAAAATATGAAAATATAATTCACGATATGGCGGAAATCGAAGTTGACGCCACGCATAAGTTTGCAAAAACAATGGAACAGCTCGGCTATCCGAAATACAATGTTGACAAAACACTTGAGCATATATTGGCAAGTGGATTGTTTTCGGCATTTTTTGAAGTGATTATTCACGATATTCCGCACGAAAATGCGGCAGAATATCTTGAGGAGCTCAAAGCGTTCTATACTGCCGGCTGGAAAAAAATTATGGGATTTTAATCCCTATATTTTTTGAATATAGGTTAGGTTAAACTAACCATAAGACAACATAAAACAAATCAATGCAAGGAGGAATTGTTTTGAAAAAACAATCAAATTTATCACGGCTTTTATCTTATGCCGGCGTACACAAGTATTTTACTTATGCCTCGTGGGTGCTGTCCGGCATATCCGCACTGACTGCGCTTGTGCCCTTTTGGTACATTTGGAAAATTATCAACGAGGTATTGGAGGTCTCGCCGAATTTCGGCAGTGCCGCAAATCTTACGCATTACGGCATAATGGCAATGACTTATGCGATTATATCGTATTTAATCTATATCGGCGCATTGCTATGCTCGCACCTTGCGGCATTTCGCATTGCGGCGAATATGCGTATTGACATAACCGAACACATTTCAAAACTGCCCATCGGCTTTGCCGACAGTTTCGGCAGCGGAAAACTGCGCAAAATCATAAACGACTCCACCGCGGCGACAGAAACCTATCTTGCACATCAGCTGCCGGATAAATATGCGGCAATGGCGACACCTGTCGGACTGCTTGCACTGCTGCTTGTTTTCGATTGGCGGCTCGGACTTTTGAGCTTGGTGCCTGTTGCCGTTGGATTTGCGGTTATGTCCGCAATGACCGGAAAACGAATGGAAGAAAAAATGCGGCAGTACAGCAATGCACTTGCGGCAATGTCTAATGAGGCTGTTGAATATGTCAGGGGAATACCTGTTGTGAAAACATTCGGGCAGTCGGTGTTTTCTTTCAAAAAATTCAAAGCTACGATTGACGAATACAAGAAGTGGGTGCTTGCATACACAAAAGATATGCGGCCGCCGATGATGCTTTACACGGCGGCGATAAACGGTGTATTTGCGTTTTTAATACTCGGTGCGTTTTGGTTTACAAACGGCACGGTTACAAGTGAATTTTTCGTAAACCTCTTGTTTTACATAATCATAACGCCAGTTATCTCGGTCACGCTCACTAAAATTATGTATATGAGCGAGGAGGGTATGGTTATCGGCGACGCTATCGAAAGAATTGACAGTGTGCTTAATGCCGAGCCTATGAGCGTCGGAAACAATCCGCAAAATCCTAAAAGTACATCTATTGAACTTGAAAATATTCATTTCAGCTATGACGGCAAAAAAGAAGCTGTTTCAGGTATATCGCTGAAAATAAAAGGCGGACAGACGGTTGCATTTGTCGGTCCGTCCGGCGGCGGAAAATCAACGCTTGCAAGCCTTATTTCAAGATTTTTTGATGTAAATTCGGGAAGTATCAAAATAGGCGGCGTTGATGTTCGTGATATTCCCAAGGACGAACTTATGAACACGGTTTCATTTGTGTTCCAAAACAGCAAGCTCATCAAAGCGTCCATTCTCGATAATGTTAAAATGGGCAAGCCCAATGCCACCGATGAAGAAGTTTTAAATGCGCTTAAATCGGCGCAGTGTATGGATATTATCGAAAAATTCCCAGACGGCGTCAATACCGTTATCGGAAGTCGAGGCATTTATCTTTCCGGCGGTGAAATGCAGAGAATTGCCATTGCCCGTGCGGTGCTGAAAAACGCTCCGATTATCATTTTGGACGAGGCGACCGCCTTTGCGGATCCCGATAATGAGGTAAAAGTACAGACGGCTTTTGCAAAGCTTTCCGAGGGTAAAACGGTTATTATGATTGCACACAGGCTTTCAACCGTTCGGAATGCGGATTGCATTTATGTAATTGCCGACGGAAAGATTGCGGAATACGGAAACAGAGCGGAACTCATAGAAAAGAAAGGTATGTTCTATAAAATGCAAAATGACTATCAATCATCCGTTAGCTGGAAAGTATCAAACGAAACGGAGGAATCGAGAAATGATTAAGCTTATACAAAAAGCCACGGCATCGTCAAAAGACGGTGCGGTAGGGTTAATAAAAGGCATTATCGCCTGCGCCTTTCAGAATATGGCATTTATGCTGCCGACAGGACTTTTATATTATTTGGTCAAAGATTTACTCGGCGGCGACATGGGCGGAAAAGCAGTTTTTTACACAGTCGGCTGCGTTATATGCTTTGCGCTTATATTAATTACAACTTGGTTTCAGTATAACAATACATTTTTTACGACATACGAGGAAAGCGGAAAACGTAGATTAAGCTTAGCCGAAAGGCTCAGAAAGCTCCCTCTTTCGTTTTTCGGCAAAAAAGACCTTGCCGACCTCACAAGTACGATTATGGCAGACTGCGAAGTTTTAGAAAAGGACTGCTCGCACTACATACCGGCGCTGTTCGGCTCGGTGATTTCCACGATAGTTATTGCACTCGGTTTGTTTGCGTTTGACAAGGCAATGGCGCTTGCGGCACTGTGGGTAATTCCCGTATCGGTGCTGATTATTGTGCTAAGTTACAAGGTTCAGGACAGATCGCAGCAAAGGAATATGTCGGTCAAAATGGCTTGTGCAGACGGAATACAGGAATACATAGAAACATTGCGTGACCTCAAGGCAAACAATGCGGAAAGCAGTTACCTTAAAGGTTTAAGAAGTAAAATTCGTTCCGTTGAAAAAGGGGCTTTCAAAACGGAAATAACCACCGCCGTTTTCGTAACCTCTGCCGGAATGGTATTAAAGTTCGGCATCGCAACCGTTGCGCTTGTCGGTACGTCACGGCTTGTCAGCGGAAAAATAGATGTTTTAACGCTGTTTATGTTTTTGCTCGTTGCCTCCCGTCTTTACGACCCGATGCAGGCGGCACTTCAAAATCTTGCGGCGGTGATTGCGATGCGGACAAATGTTGCTCGAATGAACGAAATCTTAGATCACGAAATTCAGCAGGGCAGCGACACTCTCACAAATAAAGGCAGCGACATTACATTCGACCATGTGGGCTTTGCCTACAAGAGCGGAGAAACGGTACTTAGTGATGTGTCGTTCACCGCAAGACAGGGCGAGGTTACGGCGCTTGTCGGTCCGTCCGGCGGCGGAAAGACAACCGTTTCACGGCTTGCGGTCAGATTTTGGGATAATCAAAAGGGCAAAATTACTGTCGGCGATATGGATATTTCAAAAGTCGATCCCGAAAAGCTGATGACGCTTTATTCTATCGTTTTTCAAGATGTAACGCTTTTTAATAACACCATTATGGAAAATATCCGACTCGGCAGAAAAGGCGCAACCGATGAGGAGGTTTTGGCGGCGGCACACCTTGCGAATTGTGATGAATTTGCCGAAAAGCTCCCCGATAAATGGAATACCAATATCGGCGAAAACGGCTGCGAATTGTCAGGCGGCGAAAGACAGCGGATTTCAATCGCCAGAGCATTTTTGAAAGACGCACCGATTATACTTTTGGACGAGGCAACGGCAAGTCTTGACGTAGAAAACGAAACTGCTATACAGACGGCTCTTTCAAGACTTATCAGGAATAAAACGGTTCTTGTCATTGCGCACAGAATGAGAACAGTTGCCGGAGCCGATAAAATAGTTGTATTATCGGACGGTGTTGTTGCCGAGCAAGGCACACCGGAGAAACTTTTAAATAAAAACGGAATATTTAAGAGAATGGCTGATTTACAGCTTCAAGGACAGAATTGGACGGTGAGATAATGTCATTTTTTGAAAACACTCGTAAACCTGTGGGATTCGGCGGGAAAGTTATGACCGCAATGATGAATATAGGGCACAAACCTGTGGCACATTGGGGACTCCAATTTTTGAAAGTTTCGTCAAATGCCAAGATATTGGACTGTGGCTGCGGCGGTGGAGCGAACATTAAAAAGCTTCTTAAGAAATATCCGCATAGCATTGTAAATGGTATTGACTATTCTATTGTCAGTGTGGAAAAATCTAAAAAAGTCAATAATAAGGCTGTTGCAGAAGGACGCTGCACGGTTCTGAAAGGTAATGTGATGAATATGCCGTATTCGGCAACTTGTTTCGATGCTGTTACGGCTTTTGAAACCATCTATTTTTGGCAGGATTTGCCGAAATGCTTTTGTGAGATCTATCGGGTACTGAAACCCGGCGGAACATTTCTAATATGTAATGAGGTTAGCGGTGATGAGGCTAAAGATGAGAAATGGACAAAAATCATTGAGGGAATGACCATATATAAAGATACAGAATTGAAAATATATCTCGGACAGGCAATGTTTCGCAATATTCAGATTCGGAAAAAGAATAATTGGTTGTGCGTTACGGCGGAAAAGTGAGGGATATTATGTCAAAAAAAGCAACGGAATTTCAGCGTGTGGCAATGAGCCGGATTTACCGCGGAAAAGAAATATTTAATCCGCTTAACACCGGGTGGATTGATGAAAATGTCGCTTGCGTAAGAGAGTGGGTTGCAAATATATTTTTCCATCGCAGGGGTGAAACAACAATTATGATTGACGCAGGCTACAACTATGACAGGCTTGCGGAGAAAATGGGCTGGCTTGGGATTGACGCAAAATCAATACGGCATATTCTTATAACGCATCAGGACACCGACCACGTTGGGGCGGTTGAGGCAGACGGCTTGGGATTGTTCAAAAAGGCAAAACTTTATATCGGAGAAATCGAAAATCGTTATCTTACGGGCGAGGTTCGCCGAAGGGTTATGCACCGCCTATATAAGTTGCCGCAGGTGACGATAAATAACAAAAAGCAACTGTTAAAGGACGGCGAAACCTTTAAAATAGGCGATATTAAAATCCACGCATTTCTTGTTCCGGGTCATACATGGGGACATATGGTATATATGATTGATGATAAATATCTGTTTACCGGAGATACGATTTGGTTTGGTGCAGACGGCGGTTACAGCTTTATTTCAGCACTTGCGGAAAGCAATAAGCTGGCGGTGAGATCGCTCGGGATTCTTGAGCAAAAACTGAAGAAAATGTGTGTTAAGCCGCTGTTTATTACGGGACATACAGGTTTTACCGACAACTTTGAATTTGCATTTGCACATAAGGAAAAGCTGTGTTCACCGTTTAAAAAGAAAGTTCATGATCCGTCGGCACCGTACGATGCCTATGATGAGTCTGATGATACGGAGGAAAATGCAAAAAACGGATTTTTAAAGGCAGCAGGGAAATAAGAGGACTGAAATAACGGAGGCAAGCTATGTTTTGGGATAATGTTGCGTGTGTATATGACGTTTTTGCAAATGTTATCAACCGAAAAACAAATGAGGAGCTTTGCTCTGTGGTGAAAAATCTGATTCTGCCCGAATATGAGGTTTTGGAATGTGCCTGCGGCACCGGATTACTCACAAAAGAAACAGCACAGCGGTGCAAAAGCCTTGTTGCAACGGATTTTTCCGAAAAAATGTTGGAGCGAGCAAAGAAAAAGTGCCGTAAATATGCCAACGTACATTTTGAAAAAGCGGACATCATGCACCTTGATTATCCCGATCATAGTTTTGATGCAGTAGTTGCTGCAAATGTGATTCACTTGCTGGACGAACCGTACAAGGCTCTGCACGAGCTTGAACGGGTATGCCGCCCGGGCGGAAAAATCATTATTCCGACATATATGAACCGTACTGAAAATGGCAAGATCAATGGTGCTTCAAAGGCAATCGAAAAAGCCGGAGCTGACTTTAAGAGAAAATTCACTCCGGAGACATACAGAGATTTTTTTGCTGCTGCGGGATATGCAGAAGCAAGCTATACTTTATGTGAAGGACGGATTCCTTGTGCGGCGGTGTTGATAAAAAAAAGAGCGTTACTATGAAATATAAAATTGAAAAGAACACTGTACAGGAAACGCTTATTATTCCGCTTTATGCACGGAAAATGTGTTCCGAACTGTATCCCACATTGTATTATGATGAAACAGCGTCCGAACTGATTGATAAAATTGATTATGACTTTTCGGATGTTGCGGAAAAATCAAAGAGCCTTATGCAAAGATTTGGATTTTTAGAGGTTGCGATGCGCCCAAACGACCTTGCGTGGGAGATTCGGGATTATTTAAACGCACACCCGAACGCTGCAGTTGTAAACTTAGGCTGCGGACTTGATAACACCGGGCGCTGCTGTGATAACGGAAAATGCAAAATCTACAACCTTGATTTCCCTGATGTTATAACGGTGCGAAATAAGCTGCTGACTGCCGGCGAGCGTGAGAAGAATATAGCGTGTGATATAAACGATATAAGCTGGTTTGAAGAAATAGACGCATCGGACGGAGTTGTATTTTTTGCCTCGGGCGTATTTTATTATTTTCGCACCGAACAGGTTAAAAGGCTTGTTCGGGCTATGTCAAATATGTTTGGCGGCGGCAGAATGGTGTTTGACGCCGCCGGGAAAACTGCTGTAAAGATGATTGCAAAGACCTGGCTTAAGGAATCAAAGATAAAAGACGTCGGCGCTTACTTTTCCGTTTCGAACGCAAAGAAAGAGCTTTCCTTATGGAGCAGAGATATGAGCATTTCAAGCAGAGGGTATATGCTCGGTTACGGCGACCTAAAAAATGCGCCTGTCGGCAGATTTTTTAGGTTTCTGGCAAATGTCGGCGATAATGTTATGAAGATGCAGATTGTGCGTCTTGATTTCGGAGGTGCAAAATGAAATATATAGGAATACCGCTCGGAATGTGGGTGCTGTTTGAAAAATCGTTCAGAAAAAATCTTGTTTCCGAATTCGGATATAATAAAATCACAGCCAAACAAATATCGAAAAACGCAAAAAGCAGATACAAAAGCATTATCCGTAATCTGCCCGAATTTGAAAAGGGAGATCAGTTTAAAACAAACATTGTCGGCTGTGCAATGCTGGGTGCTTTTGTACTCTCTATGCCCAAAAGACCGAGCGTTGACGAACTTACTGAATACTATTCAAAAGCGATGATGACAAGGTTTATGAGGTGGCTCTGCCGCCAAAGCGGAAAGAAAAAATTCACCGCCAAAGACATTGCAGAAATGAAAAAAACTGCCGAATTAAAAGCTGCCGACCGCAACCCGTACTCGTGGAATATGGATTTTTATGAATATTCGGACGGCAGCGGCTATGAGGGGCGATTTACAAAGTGCGGAATTTGCGTGCTGATGAAAGAGCTTGGACTGTTCGATTTGACGCCTGCAATGTGCCGCTTGGATTATACGATGAGCGAGGCAGGCGGAGCCACGAATTTTGTGCGCCGATATACCATTGCGTCCGGCGGCTCGTATTGCGATTGCGGCTATAAAAAGAAGATTTAACGGTTGTTCGTAAATCGAATTTAAAAGGAACTGTAAATAATGCCGTTTTTATTGCATTGTTGTATCTAAAACATTAACAACTTTAACATCCTTGCGATCGGCATAATCTATTGTGTTCTTTGTCCCACTTGGCTGACCGTTTCAAACGGCAATTACAAGGCTTGAACGGTCAACCATCCATTCATTGCGTTTTTGATAGCAAGCTCTATAATAGTGATCGCTGATTATGGTTACATAATCGGCATTTTTTAATATGCGGTTATACCGCCGTTCTTCAAAGAATCCACGCCGTTTCTCAAAGTCGGGGTGCGGTATGGCACAGATGAGGCGCAGAGCGTCATTCCGCTTTTTCTTTTCAAGCACAATTTCAACCGCCCATATATCCGTACCTTTTGCCATACCCGTTATAAAAGTTACATATCCGTCCGCTATTGCATTGTCAATAGCCTTTTCCAAAAGATGTTTTACCTCATTTTCGGAAAGGCTTAATTTTTCCGGGCGATGTCCCGTAAAGCAGCACCTGTGTAATCGTTTTTCATTTTCCATAATAAATATTCCTTCTTCCGTTGAAAATTCAATGCAATTAAACTATTTTTCAAATTCTTTATTTAATATCTCATACAACTTTTCGGGGCTTTGTATAAGTTCGCTGATATGATAGTATGAATGTTCTACATCATCCCAGTAAAAAATCATATAACCGTGTTTAAGCAGAATAATCTCAATGTCGGGATTATTACGAATATCATTTTTGAAATACGATAAAACCTCGCTATATTCCACAGAAAACTCCTTTCTCCGTCAAATGTTTAATTACAACGATTTTTGGACAAAATAAAAAATCGTAAAACTGATAGTTAAACGATTTACACTTCATATTATTTGAATTTTCAGGCATTTTATGAATATTTGACGGCTTATCAAGACGGATTATACATTTTTCCGAGCCGATCCATTTCTTTCGCCTTATGTTCCGGCAGAGAGTGAGCGTATATGTTCAGCGTTACTGTCGGCGAAGCGTGTCCGAGTATTTCGGACAGAGTTTTTATATCCATTCCGATTTCCAAAGCTCTTGTGGCAAAAGTATGCCGAGTTGTATGAAACTTTACATCACGAATGCCGAGTTCCTTCAAAATCGCCTTATATCGCCGTGCATAAACAGTCGGCTCAATAAACTTTCCCTTGCGGTTAATTAAAAAACCACCTCCGTGTTCAATCGCTTTGAGCTTTGCGGTTAAGATAATCCATTATTACCTCCGTATAAATGCAGAAAATCACGCAAGAAAGGGATTGCGTGACTCTCACATTCATTAGAATTTGCTGTTTTGATTTTGCCAAGTTGATTTATCGGCAATAGTCTCCATTACATCCCAATGTTCTGCAATTTTGCCGTTTTCAATTCTCCACAAATCATAATAAGATGTAGGTGCTCCGCCGAAATATCCCTCGCTGACTGCAAGCACATAATTGCCCTGTGCAAGCACCTGATGAACAGTAGTATAAATCATCTGGATGCCCTGTTTGCCGAGTGATTCAAGTGCTGCACCAAGTCCTGAAAGCCCGTCTGCAACACCTGTGTTATGCTGAATGTAAGTATCGCCATCAAAGTAATCAGGCGTTTTTTCGGGACGATTGTCTTGCATTACATCATAAAGGAAGTTTTTTATGAGCCCACGGTTTGACTCTGTCTTATCAAGGTCGTTGATTTCCATAGTGCCGTCTGTTTGTGTGTGACCTGACGGGTTCGGCTCTGCCTTGTTTGCAAGGTTGTCCTAGTGTTCTGCAATCTTGCCGTTTTCGTCGAAGCGGAAAATGTCAAAGGCAACCTGCTCGCCCACACCTGCAAAGTTATAAACTGTCTGCAAGAACACCTTGTCGCCGTCCTCGAAAGCACGAATGTTGTTTACAGTTGTTTTTACGGGAGCTGAAGCAAGGTAGGAAACAGAGCCTACAAAAGCATCCCTGCCTGTGCCGTATGCGAGATTGTGCTGAATGTAATTTTCTGCAAGAAGCTCGGAAGCCTTTTCTGTATCGCCTGTGGCAAAAGTGTTAATAAGTGCAATAGCTTTTTCTGTATTTGTCATTGTGATTACCTCTTTCTTGTCGTTTTGGTTATTACCAAAGATTTTCTTAAAAATATTCATTTTGGATTTCTCCTTGTCTGTACTTTGAGTTACGAAACGGCCGTTCTTCGTAGCTCTTGTCACTATTATATCTGCGTCGGTATCGCTTGTAAAGTAAGCGCAATATTGTGCCGTAGTTACCTGAAAGATACTATCGGGCGGTTACTGAATTGAAACTAATGCGTAAACACAATGGTTTTCGGAATTTTAAACGCTGAAAAATTTTTTAAGATTTTTTTGCTTTATGATGTACTTGACGGCAAATAGGGCGGTATGGTACAATTAAATTGTAAATAACGATTAGATATTATGGCGGAGGTAGCATATGAAAGAGAAAACAAAAGAGCTTCCGGCTTGTCCTGTGGAAACCACCTTGACATTGATTGGCGACAAATGGAAGGTTTTGATATTAAGGGATTTAATGCCCGGAACAAAGCGTTTTGGCGAGTTGAAAAAATCCATCGGTACGGTATCGCAAAAGGTGTTGACTGCACAGCTTCGTGATATGGAAGCGAACAGACTTGTGCACAGAGAGGTATATGCCGAAGTTCCGCCAATAGTGGAATATTCTTTGACGGAATTAGGTTAAAGCCTCAAACCTATACTTGACGCTATGTGGAATTGGGGCGAGGACTACAAAAACAGCGTAACAGGAAATTAAAACTTTTGTGTGACAACATAATGACAACAGGAATTATGATATACGGTAATTCTTGAATAATTCTTATAACTTGTGCCAAACGGTATATATAAAATCGTTTAAGTCACAGTTGTCAGGAGCGAGTTGGAGTAATATTGTGAAAATTATGATAGGTGATAAAAAATAAGGAGTTTTGAAATGACTATTTTGGATAATACTATAAAAGCATTAAAAAACCTTGGAGGAAAAGCGTCATATTCGGACATATATGCAGAATATGAAAAGGTGTTGGTAATACAATAACTAAAAAACCAACAAGCTGGAATAAGAGCTTGTATTGAACGAAATTCTTCTGATTCTGAGGTGTTTAAAGGCAATGATGTATTTTATTCTGTTTATGGAAAGGGGAAAGGATACTGGGGATTGAGATAATCTTATAACATTAACAAGTCTAATTGTTATAATATAATATAGACATCCTGTTAATTTCATTAAATAAAAAAACAAAGATAACGTATAAAAATGGAAATAATAAAAAACACTTCAAAATCATTTTACTGCGGTTTTGGAGTGTTTTTTTATTCTGTTACAGTTTATTGTAGAAATGTATTTAAAACATATTGAAAAAAATGTTGTTATATGTTAAAATAAATTGTTAAAAGAAATGGAGGGAGAACATGAAAAAAGTTTTATATATTTTAATCGCAGCGATCTCGATAATGGCATTTTCGGGGTGCGGGATGAAAAACACGGTACAGATCGGTACGGGTGATGTGAACGGTACATATTATGCTTACGGTACGGAGTTAGCGGAAATATTAAACAACAACAGTGATGTTTATTTTAAAGTACGAAAAACAGCCGGTTCGGCGGCAAATTTACGCTTAATATCTCAAGAATATGTTGACATTGCATTTGTACAAAGTGATGTTATGAAAGACGCATACAACGGAACAGGATATTTTGACAAGGAATACAAAGGTTATTCGGCTATTGCCGGGTTATATACAGAGGCGATACAAGTGGCAGTGCCGAAAGATTCGGATATAAATTCAATAAGCGATTTATACGGAAAAAGTGTATCGCTTGGAGAAAAAAAATCGGGTGTATTACAAAATTCAAAACAAATATTATCGGCATACGGTTTAAATGAAAGTATGGTTGACGCTAAGTATTTATCATACACTGACGCAGCAAAAGCGATGAAAAACGGAAATCTTGACGCATTTTTCTGTACAGCCGGAACACCGACTCGTGCAATAACAGAAATTTCAGACGATATAAAGCTTATCCCTATTGACGGAACTGCTGCGGACAGACTTACAGAGCAATACAACGGATATGTAAAACATACAATAAAAGCAAACACATATGACGGACAAACAGAAGATATTGAGACACTCGGTGTGAAAATGGTACTGATTGCGAGTGACAAGATGTCAGACGACAGAGTAAAGTCAATCACAAAAAACATCTTCGGCAACAGCAACAAGTTTGGTTTTGCCAAAGATGATACATTTGATATGAACTTTGCAACAGAAAATGTTACTATACCGTTCCACAAAGGTGCAAGCGAATATTATGCGGAAAATGGAGTAAATGTTGCAACAGAATAAATAAAAAGGGGAAATGCAAAACATGAATCAGATTTCTTTAGATATGTACCAAACGCTCGGTATGGCGGTTGCAGTATTGTTTTTGGGAGCGTTTTTGAAAAAACGGATAAAATTCCTTGAAACATTTTGTATTCCGTCACCGGTTGTCGGAGGGTTGATATTTGCGATTGTTTCGTGCATACTGTATGCGACAGGAATTTTGGAAATATCATTTGACGAAACACTTAAAAATGTATGTATGGTAATATTTTTCACGTCGGTAGGATTTCAAGCTAACTTGAAAGTATTAAAAAGCGGCGGACTAAGCCTTGTGGTATTTTTAGTTTGCGTAATAGTGCTTATTATAAGCCAAAACCTTGTTTCGGTGGGATTGGCAAAGTTGGTCGGGGTAAGTCCGCTTATAGGACTTAGCACAGGCTCAATACCTATGGTCGGCGGACACGGTACAGCCGGAGCATTCGGACCTGTACTTGAGGACTTAGGAATCTCGGGTGCGTCAACACTTTGTACAGCGGCGGCAACATTCGGATTGGTAGCCGGCTCACTTATGGGCGGCCCTATTGGCAGACGACTTATATTAAAGCACGACCTTTTAAAAACTGCCGTTATGGAAGATGACGCAACACTTGTTGAGGATGAAAAGAAACACAAGAGAAGTGTAAGTATGTATGCACCTGCAACATATCAAATTGCCATAGCAATGGGACTGGGAACGATTGTTTCGTGGGCACTGAGCAAAACAGGAATGACCTTTCCAATATACATAGGTGCAATGATAGTTGCGGCGGCAATGCGAAACATAAGCGAACACACAAACCTCTTCACCGTAAATATGGGTGAAATAAATGATATAGGTGGTATATGTCTTTCATTGTTCTTGGGCATAGCAATGATTACATTGAAATTATGGCAACTTGCATCATTGGCACTTCCGCTATTGATACTTCTTGCAGGACAAGTTGCGTTGATGTTTGTATTTACGTATTTCGTTCTATTTAACGTAATGGGCAGAAATTATGACGCGGCAGTGCTTGCGGCAGGTACTTGCGGTTTCGGAATGGGTGCAACACCTAATGCAATGGCAAATATGCAGGCACTTACAGAAAAATATGTGCCGTCAGTAAAGGCATACTTGCTTGTACCGATTATAGGCAGTATGTTTGCAGACTTTTTAAATAGTTTAACAATAACTTTCTTTATAAATTTGTTCTAAGAGTGATATGGAGGGATTTATTATGAAAAAGAAACCATTTATAACAGTTGAAACAGAAAATCTTGCAGTACCGGAAGTTCACATCGACAAAGAAGATGTAGAAGAAACAACCGATACGGACGATACAGAAACCATTACATATGACAACGTGGCAGTGCCGGAAATACATATAAAGCGTAAAAATAAATAGTAGATTTTCACATTTTACTTATAAAATGAATAGAAAACCATAAAAAGCATATTATAAATTCATACAGAAAAAAACTTTACGGAGGATATAAGTATGAAGAAAGTAATATGCTTTTTTATTTGCGTATGTTTTATGATGCAGAGTGTTGTTGTATTTGCCGAAGGCAATACCGATTTAGGACTTAATGCAAAATCAGCAATACTTATGGAGGAATCGACAGGTAATATACTTTACGAAAGCAATCCCGACGAGAGATTACCTATTGCAAGCGTTACAAAAGTTATGACTATGCTCCTTATAATGGAGGCTGTTGACAGTGGAAAGATAAGCCTTGACGATATGGTCACTGTAAGTGAAAATGCAATGAGTTACGGCGGAAGTACAATGTTTTTGGAAACAGGAGAACAACTTACTGTAAATGATATGCTGAAAGGTATTGCGGTTGCAAGTGCGAATGACGGTTGTGTGGCAATGGCAGAACATCTTGCAGGCAGTGAAAGTGCGTTTGTGGATATGATGAATGAAAAGGCGAAGGAACTTGGTATGGAAAATACTCATTTTATGAACACAAACGGACTTGATGAAGATGACCATTATTCAAGTGCAAGAGATGTTGCGATAATGTCAAGGGAATTGATGAAACATGAAACGATTTTCAATTACACGTCAATATGGATGGACACACTTCGCGGCGGAAAGTTCCAGCTTGCGAACACAAATAAATTGATACGTTTTTATGACGGTGCAAACGGACTGAAAACTGGCTCAACATCAAAGGCACTATGTTGTTTGAGTGCAGCGGCAAAAAGAAATGATATGCAGCTTATAGCCGTTGTACTCGGTGCACCGACTTCGGCAGAAAGATTTGCGTCAGCAAAATCACTTCTTGATTACGGATTTGCAAATTATGCGGTAAACACACAAATAACCGCCGGAGATGAAGTGCAGAAAATAGCGGTTGAAAAGGGCGTAGACAAAGAAGTGGGCGTTGTTGCAGGTGACAGTTGCTCAACGCTTGTGAAAAAAGGACAAGAGGACAATATTACCAAGGAAATAAAAATAGACGAAACGATTACCGCACCGATAGAGGCAGGACAAAAAATAGGAACTATGACAATAAGCCGTGATGGTGAAGTTATAGCGGATATTGATTTGAATGCGTCGTCGGCAGTTGAGAAAAAGGGAATAGGACTTATAATAAAAGACTTTTTCGCAACTATTTTCTTCGGAAGCAATAACGATATAGAAGAAAACAGCGAGATTTAAAAAAATATAATAAAATTGTTGACAAAATAATTTATGTATGGTAGTATATATATGGTTAGTGAAAACTAACCATATATTTTTAATCTGCCGTTAGTTTATGCTAACTAAGAATAAGAGGTGTGTTAAGTGAGTATTGTAATAGTAGGCGGTCACGACAGAATGCACTGCCGATATAAAGAAATATGCAAAAAATTCGGATGCAAATGTAAAGTGTTTACGCAATGTCCTGCGGATTTTAAAAATCAGATAGGCAATCCGGATATAGTTATTGTGTTCACAGGAACGGTAGCACATAAAATGGTAAGAGTTGCGTCAGGTCAGGCTGAAAAGTCGGGTGCAATTATAAAGCATTGTAATTCATCAAGTGCTTGTGCATTGAATGATGCACTTACAGAATGTTTCTGCAAAGCAGTATAAATATTTTTAATACTGGGTTAGTCTGAGCTAATCAGAAAAAGGAGAAAATTTATGCCGACAGAGTATATTTTAGCGTATCATTGTGCACCGGCATTTGCGGGTATAAAACCGTCTAATATAGCCTCGTGCAGTAAGAGTGACAATCCGAATATAGCGTGTCAAGTCAAAACTCTTAATGAACAGCTTAATAAAAATGATATTTACATAGATGTTTTGTGCGAATGTGGTGAACGTGTGCTTGTTATGGTATATCGAAAGCAGAAACTGTGTGAATATCTGCAAAGAGAGGATATAAAATCGTTTTTGTGCGATAACGGTTATCCGAAAGAGTTTTCATTAACAAAATATTTGGCAATACTAAAGTCAAGGATATATGCACAAAGATTGATGAATAAGGAATTTCCGCACGAAATCGGAGCATTTCTCGGTTATCCTTTGCATGATATATACGGTTTTATAAATCATAAACATCAAGGCTGTCTTTTGACAGGCGAATGGAAAGTTTATGAGAACACAGAGCAAGCTGAAAAACTATTCTGTCGATATAATAAATGCCGCAGGGCGGTAATTAAAAGAATTAACGAGGGCAGAACTCTCAAAGATTTATTCTGTATAGCATAACTGCAAGGGCAGTTTGTTAATAATTATTTTTTCAGGAGGTTCATACAAATGAGCAAAACAGCAATTATTTATTGGAGTGGTACAGGTAATACCGAGGCAATGGCAAATGCAATATTTGACGGCGCAAAAGAGGTTAATGCAGATACAAAACTATTTTCAGTTGACCAGATAACAGCTGACGAGGCAAAGGATTATAATAACTTGATTTTGGGTTGCCCTGCAATGGGTGCAGAGGAACTTGAAGAGGGTGAATTTGAACCGTTTTTCGCAGAACTTGAGGTTAATCTTTCGGGTAAAAATGTAGCATTGTTCGGCTCATACGGTTGGGGCGACGGTGAATGGATGCGTGAATGGGAAAAGAGAGTTACTGACGCAGGCGCAAAGCTTGCCAATGAAAGCGTAATCGTAAATGATTCGCCTGATGAGGACGCTGTAACGGCGTGCAACGGTTTAGGTAAAATTGTAGCAACGCTATAATTAAATAGACTTCCCTAAGAGAAAAAATCTGAGTAGGTCATATTGGCTTGCTCAGATTTTTTTTGCAAATAAATGCTTGTATTTTTATAGTATTTATAATATAATATAATCTAATATAATATAATAAAAAGTGCAGGTGAAGAAAATGAAATATTACATAGGAATAGATTTAGGCGGTACAAATATTGCCAGCGGATTGGTTGATGAAAACGGCAAAATATTGAAAAAAATATCAGTACCGACAGAAGTTGAGAGAGGGGAAAATGCGATAATAGATAATATCGTCGATTTGTGCGGGAAAATTTGTGATGAAAGCAATATCAAGCTGTCGCAAGTTGAAAAAATAGGAATAGGAGTACCGGGAACGGTCGATTCCGAAAACGGAATGATTATGTTTGCGTGCAATCTTAATTTTAATAAAGTAAGTATAAAGCCGATTGAAGAAAAGTGCGGTGTATCGGTTAAAATATTGAATGACGCGGATGCGGCGGCATACGGTGAATATGTTGCGTCGGGAAGTAAGGCGGATAGCTTTATTTGTATAACTCTCGGAACGGGAATAGGCTCCGGGATTATAATAAACGGCAAGATATATAACGGTTTTAACGGTGCAGGCGGTGAAATCGGTCATACTACGTTGATAAAAGACGGTGTACAATGCTCGTGCGGTCGAAAAGGGTGTTGGGAAAAATATGCGTCAGCTACCGCACTTGTTGCACAGACAAAAGCTGCGATAAAAAATAATCCCGAAAGCATAATGTCAAAAGAAACAGTTATAAACGGACAAACGGCTTTTCGTGCGGCTGATAAAGGCGATGAAACCGCATTAAAGGTTGTAGAAAAATATATTGAATACGTTGCAGAGGGATTGATAAATGTAATTAATATATTCCAACCGAAAAAGGTTGTAATCGGCGGCGGTATCAGCCGAGAGGGTGAGCCATTTATAAGCAGAGTAAGAGAATTTGTTTATAAGTATGATTATAATAAATACCTTGATAAAACCGAAATAACCGCGGCAGAATTGTTTAACGATGCAGGTATCGTCGGTGCAGCATTATATTAATTAAATATAGGTAGAAGAAAATGAAAAAATTATTTACCCTACTAACAACGGCAGCTATGCTATGCAATATGTTTGCGGTTACGTCTTTTGCGGAGAAAAGTGACAAACCGACAAGCAATACAGCAATAACTGCAGTCAAAACAGCACAATGGCGAGCGACCAAAAGCGACAGTACAACGTATGATTTGCGTATTCACGGTTGGTCAGGATGGGGAACGGCGGCATATATGGGTTTTGAATTGCCTGAAAATTTCAATGCGGAAAATGTAGGCAAGGCAGAACTTGTACTCGATACAACTTCTGTCACAAATTCGGGAACGGCATACTTATATGAGGCTGATTATTCGGCTTTTGAAAACGGTATGCAATACACTGTTGCACCGACATATACCGAAAAAGAAATTATGTCGTTCACATCACCGTCAAATACAGTTGAATTTAAAATTGATGTGACAGACTACATAAAATCAATCAAGGATAAGGAAAATGTTGCGTTTAGAATAGACGTTAAGTCGCAGAACAACAACACAAACTGGAACATCGGTTCATGTACAAACAGCGGCAATGCACCGAAGATTGTAATAGGCGATGATGATAATGTAATAAAAAATGCGTCATTTTCTGACGGTGATGCAAATTGGACTATTACAAACAGTGAAAATATGACAGTATCTGACGGCAGGTTAAACGCAAGCGGTACAGATTACGAGGCACAAATCAGTCAAACGGTCGGAAATATGGAAAACGGAACATATACACTAAATGCGTATTTGACTAACGACACAACGGACGGTATTTGCTATTTGTATGCCAAAACAAACGGTCACACAATGGCGTCAACGTCAATACCGATAAGTGACAATGAAAGCAAGGTTACAGTGCCGGGAATTATCGTCGAGGACGGAAAATGTGATATAGGACTTTATATAAAAGGCTCGCAAAATCTTACTCTTGACAAATTGTCTTTTGCAAAGTCGGAGGAGAGCAGAATACCTTTCTTAAAAGGCGGAGAAATTTCAAAGCTTACATATGTAGAAGACAGGGGCGGCAAATTCTATGACGAAAACGGTCAAGAGGGTGACGCACTTCAAATTATGGCTGAAAACGGCTTTAATTTTGCAAGAATCAGAGTTTTAAACAATCCGGGAAAAGGTCACGGAAACGAGTATTATTTGCCTGAAGGCTATCAAGATCCCGACGACTGTCTGGCAATGGCAAGACGTGCAAAGGATAAAGGTATGCAGATAGAATTTACATTTGCATATTCTGATACTTGGTCGGACGGTGAAAATCAGCTTATTCCATATGATTGGCGTCCGTATATTGAGGAGAATAATCTAACGGGTGATGAGCTTGCAACATATCTCGAGGGTAAAATATACGAATTTACAAAGGATATGATGCTTAAATTAATCGAACAGGGAACTTGTCCTGAATATGTTTCGATAGGTAACGAAATGCAGTACGGATTGCTTTACAACAACCATAAGAACAATAACGGGTTCTACAACAAAAGTGATTATCTTACCCGTTTTGTAAATGCAGGTGCAATGGCTGTTCGCGAAACGTCACCGGAAAGTAAAATTGTTCTTCACAGTGACCACGGCGGTGAACTTTTGAGCAGAAGAAAGACCTTTATTAATGCACTTGCAAATATTGATTTTGACGTAATCGGTGTTTCGTATTATCCGTATTACACTAAGTCTATTTCGATTGATGATGTTGTGAATGAATTCAATACACTTATAAATCGTTATAATAAAGATGTTATAATAATGGAAACGGGTTACAACTGGAATGAAACAAAGCCTGATGGTTGGGACGGTCAACTTCAGGACAGTGGATATTATCAAAATATTTACGGTGAAACTCAATCGGGACAAAGAGCGTTTTTGACGGAATTGTATGCAAAGCTGAAACAGGTGCTTGGCGGCAGATGTATAGGTGATTTGTATTGGGATCCGGTAATGGTATATGATGGCGGAACAGGTCAAATCGGTTGGGCGATAGATGAGGCAACCGATACAACTCAAGGCAATGTTGTGCCGAATTCGACTATATTTGATTTTGACGGAAAAGCAGTTGAAGGACAAAAGGCGATGAAATACAATACAAACGCAAGCGACAAAATTAATATAACAGGTACAGTCAGCAATGATAAAGGCATTGTTAAAAATACAGAAATAACATTTACGGTAAACGGTGAAAAATATAACGTTTCCACTGACAGATTCGGTAAATACATCGTGTCTGTGCCATATCCGAAAGAGAATAAATTTGATATTTCGGCTAAAGGCTGTACGGAAAAATATACGCCGGACGCACCGTATTACGGCGTATTTGTAGAGAATATTAATTTTGAAACATATGCTGACGGAACAGAACCTGACAGTAAGAACTATATCTCAAAAGTAGACGGTACGATAGAAAATTTAATGTTAAAGTATGATGTTGAATACAGAACAGATATTGCAAATGCAAAGTTTTATGTTGCCGTATATGATGACAGAGGTAATGTGGTTGCGATAAGCGACAAAAACAGAGATAATATAAATATCAAAAACGAAAGCAAGAGTTACACGATAAAGGCGATGTTGTGGAACAGAAATTTAAAACCGTTGTGTAATGTAGAAAGTAAGACTGTTGAAAGATAAAAAGAGCCTGTCAACAAAATGTCGACAGGTTTTAGCGACACTTGTATTAATAAGTGTCGCTTTTTTGTATAATAGCATAGAATGGTATAATTGCTGTTTTGTGCTATCTTTTTTTTTCGAACACAAACCTTTCAAGAGCAATGTTTGTTGCTATTCTACATAGAATAGACGGTGAAAATGAGGAAGGCGAATGTAAATTTGAAGATGTTCCAAGCGGTGCATATTATGAAAAAGCAGTTGCTTGGGCAAGCACTAACGGTATAGTGGCAGGAATATCGGCAACAGAATTTGATCCTAACGCAGATATTACAAGAGAACAAATGGCAGCGATTTTGTACAGATACGCAAATTACAAGAAGATAGATACACAAGTGGGAGATAACACAAATATACTTTCATATGATGATTATAACGATATTTCTGAATATGCAATTCCGTCAATGCAATGGGCGGCAGGCAGTGGATTAATGGTCGGAAAAACAGACATAACACTTAATCCGAAAGACAATGCCACAAGAGCAGAGGCGGCAGCGGTATTTATGCGGTTTGTAGAAAATTTTAACGATTAAAATAATAGACCCATCAAAAATGCTGGGTCTATTTGAATGTTTTTCTGAATTCGGTTGGCGTAAAGCCTGTATATTCTTTAAAATCTTTAGATAGCTTTTGAATTGTGGAAAAGCCTATTGTATCGGCTATAAAGGCGATAGAATGGTCTGTATACAGTAAATCATATTTGGCGGTTTCCAAACGCATATGCTTAATGTAAAGTGCGGGAGTTATGCCGAAATGTTTATTAAAAATCGATATAAAGTATTTCTCATTAAATCCCATTAAATTTGAAAGGGACTTTACGGAAATTTTTTCGTGAATATGATTTTTGATATAGTCATTTATAAATTTGACAAATTCATCATCTTGTATTTCATTGTGTGGTTTAGCTTTATCGAAACTCAAAAATATTGCTAAAAGCTCAATCAAAATTGATTTTATCATCAGAGCAGATACTGCGTCATTTTTTAATCTGAGTTCGCTTAATTTATTAAAGAGCGATTTTACATAATCCGGATTTTCAATATGAACAACATACGGGAAATCAATTATATCAAATAGCGACTTGCCGTTAATTGTTGCAAAAAAATCACACCAATATTTATTGTAGCAAGTTTCGTTTTGGGAGTATAGCGATACCCTTGAATTTTTCGGCAACAGTACCATATCGCCTTTCTTTGGATAAAATTCTTTACCGTTTACCGTTATTTTACCTTGACCGTCTAATATTAAATAAAAACAATCTCTCATACGAGTATGTTCTTCTCTTGACCAATCGGGACATAAGCCGTTGTCTATTAAAATAAATCTTATTTCTAATTTTGAAATGTATTGATTGAGCAGTTGATTTTGACTGTGTGGATTTTCTCCCATATGTATCACCCCTAAAAGTATTATAAGAAATATTTATTGTTTTGTAAATATATAAATCTGACTTTTTGATAAAAAGATGTGACTTTTAGATACACAAATTGATATTGGTTATGTTAAAATACAATTAACAGATAAAATGTTTATGGAGGAATGAACGATGAATAAGAAATTGATTTCGTGTATACTGTCGGCGTCAATGCTTTGCACTTCAATAGGTATATTACCTGTAAAAGCAGAGCAAACACCGTATTTTACACATCAGAATGTAGTCGGTTCACAGACGTGTTACGGAGATGATACGACTGAAAAAACGATTGATGAAATTCCGAATGTTATTCAGGGAATGAGAATTAATCAACCTGTTTTCAGAACAAAAGGATTATCACCAAACACGAGTTATACAGTAAATCAGCTTTTAAAGGACGGAACTGTTTTAAAAAATGAAACCGTTGTAGCCGATGAAAACGGTACAATAGAATTTAAACATGTACGAAATTGCGAAGAAGTTGAAGTTTTAAACGGGGAAACGGTAGTGGCTTCTCTTAATGCGGAACTTGAATATAAGAACGGCGTTGCCATTACATCTGCTCCTATGTCATATCAAATTTATCAAAGAGATGAAAATAATAAAGCAGAAATAAAAATAAAGGGAAAAACCGAAAACGAAACATCTGTCAGTGTCGATATTAACGGAACAGAAGAAAGTGTTACGGTTTCTGGTAATGAATTTGAATACACTAAAACTCTTGATACAGGGCTTTATGATATAACTGTAACATCGAACAAGGGAGAGGTTGCAAAGTATGAAAAAGTCGGTGTCGGAGATGTTTGGGTAGCGGCAGGACAGTCTAATATGACGGATATGGGTGCTGTTACAGATGATTTTTCACCGGAAGATGATGACCCGATAAATGAAAATATGCACATAATTTATGCTGAAGATTGTACATGGCAACAGATGTCACATCCGGCAGGAGAAGGTCGTTTCTTTAAAACGGGAGTAAGAACATCGCCGGTAACAAGTTTTGCAAGAGAAATTAGCGAAAAAGAAAATGTACCGATTGGCGTTGTTCAAACATCAGTAGGCGGTACGAACATTTGGCAATGGATAGACGGAATAAGAAATGACGCAAACAGCGGATATTTATTTAATGCACTAAAATCATGCTTCGATAAAATGCCGTCAAAAAATATTAAAGGTATTTTATGGTATCAAGGGTGTAACGATGCGATAAATGAAAACTACGCATATGATTATAAAAATTTGCAACAAAAAGTATTTGATACAATGCGTGATTTCTTAGATGAAAATACACCGATAATCACGACACAATTAAATGACGCAAATCAAGACAGTAACAGTTCACAAGGCTATTATGATGCGTGGTCATATGTAAAAGATATTCAACGTCAGAACAAAAGTTTATATGACAATGTTTATGTTGTTGGTACAGGTGAATTAGAACTCGGCGATACTATTCATAATAATGCCGCATCAAATGTGAAACTTGGTGAAAAATGGGCGAAAGTCGCAGAAGCGGTTGTTTACGGAGATGAATCTGTATCATATGAAAATGCACAGATAGATACGGCAAAAGTTACCGGCGATAATGAAATAACATTAACATTTAAAAATACCGACGGATTGAAAGTTGCCACAGGAACAAAACGTATAGGAATTACAAATGTATCCGGAGGAGGCTACAAAATTCCTTTAGGTGATTTAACAAAAGAATTTACGGTAAGAAAAGGTGCAAGCCGAAAAGTTACTGCATCAAATAAAGATAAAGGTACAGAAATGACAATAAAAAGTGCCGAAATTCAAGCTGATAAAAAATCTGTTGTAATTACAACAGAAGAAGATTTAGCGGGTGTTATAGCGGTTGATTGTATGTACGGCAAGAGATTTACGCCTACACTTGTAGATGAAAAAACGAATGAAAGTGTATTGTCATTTTATAATGTAATTGCAGAATATGAAAATAAAATTCCCGTTACAGAATCTTTTGAAATAAATGCGAAAGATTCAGCCGATTTGAATAATGTAACCAAAACCGCCTCAGACAGTACAATGTATGTCAACAGTTGGAAAAACGGAAACACGGATAATACATCATATGGTCTTGTTAAATTTGACTTGGAAAATTATGATTTTTCAAAAATAGTATCTGCAAAGTTGTCGGTTTACGGAAATAGTATCGGTAAAGATAGAAATGGTAATATAACAATTTCGGATATAGGAACAGATTGGGACAATACTGCGATATACGGCGATATAGCATATAATCCTACAAAAGAAATAACAAAGATAAATTCAAATACTGCAAGTGTATTTCCGGTAGGCAATTATTCTGAAATAGATATAACGGAGTATTTAAGAAAATATTCCGGAAATGAAATAGGTATAGGCATAGCCTCAGATTATGCCTCTGATGTTACTTTGTCGGGCAAAAACAGTGCCAATCCGCCTAAATTAATTATTCAACCGGGTAAAATGGTAACACTTTCGTATACTTGTGACGGAAAGCCATGTGCTGATATGGATGTAACGATAGAAGCTGTTGGAGCAACGGAATATCAGACAACAAAGCACACAACGGATTCTGACGGAAAAGTTACCGTATATCTTACCGAAGGCAACTACAAGGCAACTACCGAAAAAGAAATAGGTTTCAGAAATGCAACATCAAATGTATTTATGGTATCAACTGATGATTTATCAAATACCTATACAGTGGATAAGAACAATGAAGAAAAACCGGAACCGACAGAAAATTCAACATACACATTTGGCAGTAAGTTTAATGAAATAAAAGTATTTAATACATCATCATTATCTGAAACAAAGATTGCCGATACGGGATTGAGCATATCAACAAGCGGTTCAAACTATAGCAATGTTGCAATAATGAACTCAACAACTAAAACTGGAACAGGATATTATCCGCTTGGAATGGGACTTAGCGATAACGGTTATTATTTGTTTATGGGTACGGGTGGAAACAGCAACACATCAATGACACTTAAATTTGACAATCCGATAGAGTCGGAAAAATACGTAAAGATAACATATGCAAAACCGACTTCTACTAATAACGGAAGTACAAACAGAAGTGCAGGTAATGAAAACACAATGTCAATCGACGGTGAAAAAATAGATGTACAATCAAATTGTGAATTTGACAAGTGGTACACAACAACAGTAAAATTATCTAATCAAACATCGCAGATTGATTTTACTTTTGGAAAATGGAGCTCAATAGCAATTTCAAAAATTGAAATTGCAGATACGGCAGATATGTTGGAAATTACATCTGACACAACTGAAAAGTATATAACGTCAGAAAATCAAACAGTTCAGTATACTGCGAAAGTTTATAAGAGCATTACAACAGAAAAAGACAAATCAGAGATTGTTTCAAAAGGAAGTGAGGATACAACGGCAAATATCACTTATTCGGTAAACGGATATAACGGTGTATCAATAGATAATAATGGTTCTCTCTCAATTACTCTGTCTGCAACTGCCGGAACAGTAACAGTTTCGGCAGAATGTGGCGGAATAAAAAAATCTATAAATTTAGTACTTAAGTCACTCGGTAATGCGAATGCAGTTGAAATTTACGGTGATGAAGTCGTACATAGCGGAACATCAAAGTATATGGCAATTCCAATCGCGGACGGCGTGGTTATTCCTGCTCGTGATACAAAATGGGAGATAGTCGATAATACAGAAGGAGTGTCAATATCAAACGACGGCACACTTACTGTTTCAGACAGTGCCGCTGACGGTATTGTGAAAATCAAAGCAACGCTTACCGTATCATCTGTTCAAACGTCGGAAGTAACTGATGAATTTGAAGTGACAGTCAGAACAAACAATTCTGAAAATTGTCCGTATGAAGTAAAAGGGCTGTTATTGAAAAACGGTGAAACGGATGTAAAAAATGCAAGAGGTATAGACGGAATAATTGTTGATAAAACAATCGACAGTACAAACGACTATATTGCCGTTGTGAAAGTATTTGATGAAAATAAAAAACTTATTAAAGAAAATAAGATTGCTATCGGTGAATTGTCTGACGGAGTGCAGAAGATAAAAACAGATATTGCTTTTGAAAAAGCATCATTCGTAAAGGTATATATAGCAAAAGCAGATGATGAGTATTCAACAAGCGATAATGAATATGATATTGTAAAGGTCACAAAAATTGACGAAAACTTGAATACAGCTATTGTAATGCAAAATAAGAGCGAAAGCGAAACGAATGCAATACTTATAATAGCTCAATATAAAGACGGAATATTAAAGCAAATAAACGATAAAGCAGTGAAACTTAAAAAAGGAAAAAATAAAATTGACTTATCGGATATAAAAATAATAAACGGAACTGATATAAAGATTTTATTGTGGAGTGATTTTAATAGTATGACGCCTTTAGCAACAGTGTTTACAGAGATAGGTGGAAATGATGAAAGTGAAATCGGTGAAGTTGTATCAGATGAAATATTTAATACAACAACAGGTGAATATTCCAATATTCCGCTTGTTTCTGATTGGTTGACAGGTGCAAAATCTGGACTTGGTATGGGTGCAGGTGTCATATCACCGAACAATGTACCGTATGGAATTGATCCGAATTTAGTTGATGTATCAACATTGAATGTAAATTATACATACGACAATAATTATCAAGGTGCAACTGCCGATAACGCACTATGGTACAAGACAGGTGCATTTCTTGCAAGTGCCAATGGGGCAAATAACAGTATCTACGCTCGTGACGGTGCGGATTGGGAGCAACAAGCATTGCCTATCGGAAACGGATATATGGGCGGTATGATTTTCGGACTTCCTGACAAAGACCAAATTCAGATTAATGAAGAAACTTTCTGGGCGGCAGGATACAGAGGAACTCAAACAGAAGTTAATTCAAATACTGTAAACAGTAAAATGAGTGAAGGCATAAACGGTTATATGAGCGTCGGTAATATTTTTGTTGATTTCAATATGCCGAAAGGTGCGACTGTCAATAATTATTACCGTGACCTCAACCTTGACGAATCTGTTGCTCATGTGAGATACGAATATGATAATAAAAATTTCAATCGAGAATATTTCGCAAGCTATCCTAAAGAAGTACTTGTATTCCGTTACACAGGTGATGATTTGAATTTTGACGTAAAACCTGTTTCAATGCACCCGGGTAATGTAACCGTAAATAACGGTGAGATTAAAATTGTCGGTAAATTAAAAGACAGTGAACCGTATTCATCGGGCGGTAATGCTGCATGGAATCAAGAATCCGATTTGGAATATTGCACTATTATAAAAGTTATTGCCGATGACGGTACAGTGACAGGCGGATATAATTCGGTTAATGTATCTGACAGTACAGGTGTAACAATACTTGTAGCGGTGGCAACGGATTATGACCCGACTCAGTTTGAACTTAATGCAGACGGAACTGTCAATATGTCAAAAACACCGTATAAGAATACACAAGGAGTTAAAGCGGCTGTCGAAAAAGCAGAAAAAAGAATACAAGGTGCGTCTGAATTAACTTATGAAGAATTGAAAAATGAACATATAAAAGATTATAAAGAGCAATTTGACAAAGTACAATTTAGTTTGACGGATAATAATGAAATATGTTCAGTACCTACAAATGAATTGCAATTATCATATAAAAACACAGTAACCACAAAATCTGTTGATAATAAGACAGTCGTTTCATATGATGAAAGTGCGTATGCAAATCTAAATAAGCATCTTGAAGAACTTCATTACAATTATGCAAGATATTTAATGATTTCATCATCGCGTTCTACAACTATGCCGTCAACACTTCAAGGTAAGTGGTGTCAGTCAACCGCTGAAATATGGGGTTCGTGTTACTGTATTAATATCAATATGGAAATGAACTATTGGTTTGCAGGCGGTGCAAATCTTCTTGACAGCGGTAAATCACTGATAGGTTGGTTTAATTCACAAATTCCGGCAGGATGTATAACGGCTAAAAATATGTATAAAGTTACTCCGAAATCGTATACGTTTGAAAACGGCAAGATGACGTTTGCAGACAGTACAGATGATAAAGATGATGTATTTATTATGCACACAAAGCAAGCGATAATGGGTACAACAGATATGACAGGCTCAACAAATATTCAGTCGGCAGGTAATACCGCATGGCTTATGTATAATCTGTGGGATTTGTATCAGACTTCGGGCGATAAAAAACTTTTGGCGGACGAATTATATCCGATAATGCGAAAAGCGGCAAATTTCTATACGCAGTATTTGTATCAAAATCAACGCAGAACTACAACAGATACTGAGAAGTATCCTAACGGATATTATTATACTACTTGGGAAGGTCGTTCACCGGAGCAAGGACCAACAGAGGAAGGTATAAAATATGACTTACAGCTTGTTGCGGGTATGTACGACTATACTATAAAAGCGGCAGAAATATTAGGTGTTGATACCGATAAGGTGAGTGCGTGGAAAGAAATAAGAAATCATCTTGAAACACCTGTGGAAATAGGTGGTGACGGACAAATTAAGGAATGGAAAGAAGAAACAAGCTATAATACAGACGCAAACGGAAAAACGTTGGGTGACCCTGTACACAGACATATTTCACATCTTGTTGGTTTGTACCCGGGAACACTTATAAATCGTGACACACCGGAATTGTTAAACGGTGCGAAAGTAGTACTTGAAAACAGAGGTGATGATTCAACAGGTTGGTCATGCTCGAATAAATTCTTACTTTGGGCGAGATGTCTTGACGGCGATAAAGCACTTGAATTATTCCGTTATCAATTAGCACAAAAAACATATGCTAATTTGTTTGATACACACGCACCGTTCCAGATAGACGGTAATTTCGGTTCGGCGGCAGGTGTTATGGAACTTCTTATGCAGTCACAGACGGGAACTGTTTACATACTTCCTGCATTGCCTACAGAATGGAATAGCGGTGAAATAAGCGGTATTAAGGCTAAAAACGGTGCAGAAGTATCTATTAAATGGAGTGATAATAAAGCAAGGGAAATAAAGATTACACCGACTGTTGACAGTAATATTACAATCGGTTACGAAAAAGATAATATATTAAAATTAAACGGTGAGAATATAAAGTTTGTAGACGGCAAGTATACTATTGAAAATGCAAGTGCAGGAGAAACATATATATTCACTGAATAATTGTTATAAAAAACTGATATTTAAAGAACGGATATTTAATTATATCCGTTCTTTTTTGCAAAAAACTCTTTAAAAATTCAAAGGGATGTGATAAAATTTTAACAATAAATACAAAAGGAGATTGTTAAATGAAAAATAAAGTAAAAATCGTTACTGCATTACTGATAACCGCGTTATGCACGACTTCGGCATATGCGGCGGAAAATCTTATAAAAAATGATAGCTTTGAAACTGAATTACTCGGAACAAACGGTTGGCGTTTTTCAGGTAGGGACGGTTGGGTTTATGAAAATGAAAACTCTGCCGATTGTACAACAGACGAAGTGCACAGCGGTGAAAAGGCACTTCATTTCAACAGTGCCGTTGTTGCACAGAGAGTTGAACTGAAAAGAAATGTGACATACACACTTGAATTTTATATAAAAGCGAAAGAGGATTGTATTGTAAATGCAGGTTTCTTTGACGGTTCACAGGATTGGCCGGGAAGTTATCCAGTAAAAACGAAAGAAATATCGGTAAATACTGATTGGACAAAGCATACAATCGAATTTGAATGTAACAATACTCAAGATTATTTGGCATATTTTAATTTGTGGGATAAAGCGGACGTTTATGTTGATGATGTTGTATTGAAAGAATCCGATGGGTACATATCACGTCTTATGACAGGCATTGACGGTGACGGTGCAATAAGTTATTCAGCCGATTATAAAGGCGGTAAGCTGTTTGGCGTGGCACTGTATGACGAGAATAACAAACTTATCGGTTTTAAAAACAATTCAACATCGGGAACTTTTGAAAATGTGAGCGGTTACGGCAAATATACAGTGAAGTCATATTTGCTCGAAGACGACAATTTGCGTTCAAAGACACAAGAAATTGAATATAACGAGGACAGCAGTAAAAATGAAGATACGTCAATCGGTAAAGCAAAAAGTCTGACATTATCGGAGCATAATGTGACAATAAATGTTGGTGATGAAAATAAAATATTGGACGCTGTTATTATGCCGGAATTTGCGTATGACAACAAGGTTGCATGGAAAAGTTCTGACGAATCAATAGTAAAAGTAAGCGAAAACGGTATTTTAACAGCTGTGTCAAACGGCAATGCTACAATTACCGTATCATCAGAGGACGGAATACTTACGGACGAATGTAAAGTCACAGTGACCGACAAAAAATCCGAGCGACTGTCATTGAATAAAACAAGTATAGAGTTAACCGAGATAGATTCGGTTTATCCGTTATCGGCAAATATTGAAAATTCCGACTTGGTTTGGAAATCTGACAACGAAAATATTGCAAGCGTGACAGACGGAGTTGTTACGGCGAAAGGCAAGGGCAAAACTACAATTACGATTTCAACTTCTGACGGTAAGCAAACCGCAAAATGTGCGGTTAATGTCAATACATCTGACAATACTATCACAAACGATACATTTTTTAAAGACACTGACGGCAATTATATATATTCACAGGGCGGTTGTATTCAAAAGTTTGGTGACAAATATTATTGGTATGGTGTAAAATATAAAGAAGCGGATATATATGCTAAAAATCCCGAAAACGGCAAAGCGGGAAATGCCGCTTACGAAACATTTACTTGTTATTCGTCGGACGATTTGGTGAATTGGAAGTTTGAGGGTTATCCTCTTACCGGTGAACCGAATGGTTGGGTTGGCAGAATGGGTGTTGTTTATAATGAAAACACGAAAAAATATGTGTTAATTTCTCAATATGCACCGGGTATGGTTTATGCGGTAAGTGATAAGCCTGAAGGACCGTTTAAGATTGACCATATTCAAAAAACGTTGCCAATTCAAAATGATGTTACAGGTGACCAAACTTTGTTCCAAGATGATAACGGCAAAGCATATATAATATGCTCAAGTGCAAACGGACGTGCTTATCAATATGTAATTCCGCTTAGAGAATCAGACTTTTTGGATATAGACGAAGAAAATATCAAAATGCTTTTCTATGATGAAGATGGCAGTTACATAGATGAAAACGGCGAAGTGGATAAGAAAGACAAAACAGGTATAGAGGGTAATTGTATGTTTAAATATAACGGCAATTACTATTATACAGGCTCTGATTTATACGGCTGGAATTCGTCAAGAGTGTATGTAATGCAGTCTGACAGCATTTTGGGCGATTATAATAAAGATATGGGACTTCCATATATAATGAATAACACACGAGATAGTTTTGCTCACAATTCGCAAGCAGGCTTCTATACAACGATTCACGGAAGTGAAAACGATTTGATTATTTATTGCGGTGACAGATGGGGCGATTTTGCAGGTAACGGAATCGGATATAATCAATGGGTACCGCTATCATTTGATAAAGAAGGCAAACCGTACTTTAACAATCTTCATCAATGGAAGTTGGACGCTGAAAAAGGTACTTGGGAAGTCGGAGAGGGCAATAACTATATTTCCAATCCAGAATTTGAGGCGGACAGAAAAATAACAGCAACACCAACAGGTTGGAAAGTGCGTGACAATGTCGGCAATTATTCTGTATCCAATGCACGCGGAAAGGTTGACAGCGGTAATTTTGTAATACAGGAAACTGCACCGGAAGATTATATTTCGGATTTGTATCAAGAAATAACTGATTTACCTACCGGAACGTATACAATGACTGCGTGGGTAAAAAGCAGTGGCGGACAAAATGTATGTAATGTATACGCACAAAGCGGTGATGAAAAGAAAACATATTCCGTTAAAACAAATATTGATGATTGGAAAGAAATTGTTGTTGCAACAGATATAAAAGTGACAGATGGAAAATGTACAGTAGGACTATATTCGGACGCTCACGCAAATGAATGGGTACAGATGGACAATGTGAGATTGGTTAAAAATATAGAATAGAAATGCAATTCGGAAATCAAGCTTAAAAACTAAGCTTGATTTCTTTTTTGAAAAAAATCAAGAAATATTGACAAAATCGGTTAGTTATGCTAAACTAATTAAGGTTAGAGGATACTAACCTTAATTGCGATTTAAAGCAAAGGAGAGATATATTATGAGTACAGCGATTATAGTAGCAGTATTGATAGTTATAGCGGTTATAGCTATTAGAAGTTATGCTAAAAAACTGACTTCGGGGTGTTGCGGCACTGAAATCGAACACGTTAAGAAAATTAAGGTTGAGGATAAAGATGTGTCACATTATCCGTACTGCGTTCAGATAGGCATAGACGGAATGACTTGCAATCACTGCAAAGCGAGAGTCGAAAATACACTTAACAGTGAGGATGGCGTATGGGCAGAAGTTGATTTAAGTCAAAATTTAGCAACGGTACATATGAAAAATAATTTATCTGAATTATTTTTGAGAAAACTTGTTTCAAGTGCCGGATATATTATGACTACATACAACGCACAATAATATTTACGTTAATATAAATAGCAGAAGATTAAATTCTTCTGCTATTTTTGTGCAAGACTAACTTTCTAATTTTATACATATGTGCTATAATAGTAGTAGTTAAAATATTTGGAGGAATGTATGTAATGAAAAAGAGTAAAGGCATATCAAATCAGATGGATATGCTGAATGGAAGTATTTTTGATAAAATTTTATTATTTGCACTTCCGTTGGCGATAAGCAGTATATTGCAGCAACTGTTTAATTCGGTTGATGTGGCGGTTGTCGGAAGGTTTGCGAGCAGTGAGGCTCTGGCGGCGGTTGGAAGTAACAGTTCGGTTATAAGCTTGCTGATAAATCTGTTTGTGGGAATTTCAGTCGGTGCGAATGTTGTCATAGCAAATTATATAGGGCAGGGAAAAACAGAAAAAATTCAAGATGCAGTTCATACTGTAATGATAGTTTCGCTTATAAGCGGTGTATTTCTACTTGTGTTAGGATTGATGATTGCAAGACCTATTCTTGAAATTATGGGAACACCCGAAAATGTAATAGATTTAGCGGTATTGTATTTGCACATTTACTTTTTGGGAATGCCGTTTTTGATGATATATAATTTTGGAGCAGCTGTTTTAAGAAGTAAAGGTGATACAAAAAGACCTTTGTATTGTCTGATTATATCTGGAGTAATAAATGCCTGTCTTAATTTGTTGTTTGTAATAGTATTCAAATTAAGCGTAGCGGGAGTGGCGATTGCAACGGTAATAGCTGACGGAGTGAGTGCGGTTCTTATAATATATTTTCTGATGAATGAAGAAGAAACAATCAGATTAAGGCTTAATAAATTAAAAATAAAGAAAAGCGAATTGATAAAAGTTATCAAAATAGGTGTACCGGCGGGATTGCAAGGAGTGGTGTTCTCTGTTTCAAATGTCTGTATACAGACTGCTATAAACAGTTTCGGCTCTGACGCGGTAGCCGGCTCTGCCACCGGATTGAATTTTGAATATTTTACATATTTTACAATTAGTGCATTTGTACAAGCGGCAGTAACATTTACAAGTCAAAATTACGGTGCAAGAAATTTTAAACGTTGTAAAAAGATATTCGTATACAGTATGATTTCAAGTGTGGTTATATGCGGTTTGATGAGTGCTATATTTGTTGTCTGGCGTGACTTCTTCGCAGGAATTTATACTACTGATAAAGCCGTTCTTGAATATGCGTCAATAAGAATGGTCCACGTATTGTTGTTTGAATGTTTGGCAAGCTCGTATGAAATAGGCGGTGCGGCATTGAGGGGATTGGGATATTCAATGACTCCGGCGGTGCTTACTGTATTAGGGTCGTGTGTGTTTAGATTGATATGGATATACACCGTATTCAATAAGTTCAGAAGTTTTGAAATGCTGATGAACGTGTATCCTGTTTCGTGGATTATAACAGGTATTGCGGTGTTAATTGCATATGCAATAGTGAGGAAAAAGTTGTTTAAAGAAACATAATAAAAATTAAAAAAAACAAATAGTATTTTTAAAATAAGGCAAAAAAATAACCGTTCATATCGAACGGTTATTTTTGTAACATCAATTACTTATTTTTCTTTGCTGCTTTTCTTTCTTGAGCAGCAGCTGCTTTAGCTTTCATATCTGATTCTTTCCATGAAGCCCAGAATGTGCTGGCAATAAAGATTGATGTGTATGCACCTGCAAGGATACCTACGATTAGAGGAAGAGCAAATTCCTTGATTGCAGATACACCAAGAATGTAAATAAGAACGATTGTAATTAGTGTTGTTATTGTTGAGTTGATTGTACGACCCATTGTTTCAAAAACACTTCTGTTAACCATTTCTGAAATAGTTTCATTCTTCTTACGTGACTTTGTGTTTTCACGAATTCTGTCAAAGATAACGATTGTATTATTGATAGAATAACCTACAACAGTAAGCATTGCCGCAATGAAGTTTGTATTAAGCGGAATGTTTGTTATAGCATAAATCGCAGCCATGATAAGTACGTTGATTGCAAGAGCTATAACAGCCATAATAGCACTTCTCCACTCGAAACGAATTGCAATGTAAATCAAGATACAGATTATAGCAAGCAATGTGTAAAGCAAAGCTTTTCTTTGAATTTCGTTACCGAAACTTGCTGATGCAGATGATACTGAAAGTAAATCATCATCTGAAAGATTATACTTATCTTTTAGTGCATTGAAAATTTCAGTCTTAACAGTTTCGTCAACAGGAGGAGTTTTGATTACTGCAACCTGAGGATTGTCACCTGTTTGAACTTTTGCTGATACAGTATCAACAGTTTTTTCTTGGATTAAGTCAGCGACTTCTTTATTGTCGAAATCAGTGTGCATATTAACTTGCATTCTGATACCGCCCATAAATTCAACGTCGAAGTTAAATCCGCCGTGTACGATATATAGAACAATACCGGCAATAACAATTAGTGCGGGGATAAGCACGAATTTCCATCTGTTTTTAGTCAAATCTTTCATTATTCTTCCGCACCTCCTTTTTTTGCTTTTGCGTTATAGAATAGACTTCTGTTTTCGATACCGATACCTACAAGTTGCTTTAGAAGGAACTTTGTGATAACGATAGCAGTAAACATACTCAAAATAACGCCGATTCCAAGTGTAGTAGCAAAACCGGTAACTGCACCGATACCTGAGATGTAAAGAACTACACAAGAAATGATTGTTGTAATGTTAGAGTCAAGGATTGCTGAGAATGCCTTATCAAAACCTGCCGAAACAGACGCTCTGATAGTTTTACCAACTTTTAATTCTTCCTTCATTCTTTCAAATATGATACAGTCAGCATCGACCGCCATACCGATTGAAAGAACGATACCGGCAATACCTGAAAGACTTAGGTTAACATGGAATATACCCATTGCCAAACCGATAAGTCCGACATATATTAACAATGAAATATCTGCGATAAGACCAGGAATTCTGTACATAATAACCATAAAGATCATTATAAGAATGATACCGATTGCAGCAGCCAAAAGGCTTGTAGGAAGTGCGTTTGCACCAAGTTCGGCACCTACTGTTTCTTGAGAGATAACTTTCATATCAAACGGAAGTTGACCAGACTTAATCTTGTTAGCAAGGTCTTGTGCGGTTTCATGAGTGAAATCACCTGAAATTATGCATGAGTCAGAATTGATTTCTTCTGAAACTCTCGGAGAAGAAATATCTTTTCCGTCCATTTGAATTGAAATGTAGTTTTTGCCTTCACTTGATCTTGCGGCAGCAGCCTTAGTTGCGTCGGCAAACTTTTGCTTTGCTTCAGCATTAAATTCAACCTGAACGTAAGATTGAGCCGAACCTGTCTGTGAAGTCTTACCGTATTGGTAAGAAGCGTTCTTGATGTCTGTAGCACCGTCAAGAATTACGTTGCCGTCAGCATCGTTAAATGTAAGTTTTGCTGTATCGCCAAGTAGGCTTGCAGCTTGGTCTGTTTCAAATACTGAAGGTATTTCAACAGTAATTTTTCCGCCTTCGCCTTGAGATATACGTGCTTCTGTATATCCCGCATTAGTCATACGAGTTTGGAAAATTGATTCGACAACCTGCATTTGGTCGTCGGTCGGAGCGTCTGAATCAGCTTGGAAAGTTATAACTGAACCTCCGGCTAAGTCGATGCCCTTTTTGATACCTGTTTCGCCGAACATACCGCCATATGAAAAACCAGCTATGTTAAAACCTATAAAGGCTACATAGTTAAGCAAAATGGCACATACAACAACGAAACAAAGAGTGATAATGCTCTTCTTTTTCATTTGCGTATCCATTCCTTTCTTTGTTGGGTTCTATTTGCTCATTAAAACCCATTATAAAATAGCATAAAGTTATTATATCGCTATACAACCTTTTCGTCAATAAAAATTATATTACTATAATGTAACAAAAAGGTTACAATCAGATTAATCATAGGTATAAAATACTTGCGTATATTACATATTTGTTATAGAATAATTATAAGTAAAGAATTGTTTGGAATTAAATTGACAAAAATAGGAGAGAGAAATGGACAGAAAAGAAAAGATACTTTCATATATGTGTTCAAAAGAATATATTCCGCTTAAATTTGCCGAATTGATGACTGTACTTGACGTACCGGCGGAAGATGAGGAAGAACTTCGCGATAAATTAACCGAACTTTGTATTGAGGGTAAAATATATATGACTAAAAAAGGCAGATATATGAGCGTTGAGGGAGAAAACTCAACGGTAGTAGGTAAACTTGTCTGTAATGCAAAAGGATTTTTCGGTTTTGTAATATGTGACGACGAAAACGAAAGTGACATATTTATTTCCGGTGACGATATGGGTGACGCTATAAACGGCGACAGAGTTATCGTTCATATTGACGATAACGACAATGCAAAAGGTCACCGACAAGGTCATATAACCAAGGTGCTTGAACGCGGAAACAAGGTTATTGTCGGTGTTATATATAAGGAAAAAGAACGATATTTTTATGTGCGTCCCGATAACAGAAAAATATATTCAAAAATTATTATAGCTCAATCGGACGCAATGACGGCTCAAATGGGTGACAGAGTTGCCGTACAGATTACAAGATACAGTGACAAGAAAAAGATTTTCGGTGAAGTTATAAGTGTTCTCGGACAACAGGATTCGCTTAAAAGTTGCATTGAGGGTATTATATTAGGAAATGATATTAAGCAGGAATTTGATAAAGAAACATTAAATGAGGCTGATAAAATCCCTCAAACAGTGACGGAAAGCCAATTTGCAGGCAGAGAAGATTTAAGAGATATGATTATTTTCACCATTGACGGTGATGACGCCAGAGATTTTGATGATGCCGTATCTCTTACGTTAAAGGACAACGGGAACTATTATCTCGGTGTGCATATAGCCGATGTTTCGGAATATGTAAAAGAGGGTACAGCACTTGAAAATGAGGCATACAAGCGTGGTACAAGCGTGTATTTGGCAGACAGAGTTATTCCTATGCTGCCGACAAGTCTTTCAAACGGCATCTGCAGTCTTAATCCGCAAGTGGACAGATTGACTTTGTCTGTATTTATGGAAATTACGGGTGACGGAAATGTTGTGAGCCACAAGCTTTGTAAATCGGTTATTTGCTCAAAAGAACGAATGACATATAATAATGTAAATAAAATGCTTGAAGACGGTGACGAAGAACTTTGTGAGAGATACAAGCATATTTTGCCGACATTGAAACTAATGGAGGACTTGGCACAAATATTAAAGAATAAACGTACTTTAAGAGGTGCGATACAGTTCGATTTTCCTGAAAGTCATATAGTTGTGAATGAAAACGGAGAGCCGATTGAAATAGAAAAAGAAGTACGCGGTACTTCAAACAAAATGATAGAAGAATTTATGCTTTCGGCAAATGAAACAATCGCCGAATATGCTTTTTGGTCTGAAATACCGTTTGTATACAGAAACCATGAGGCACCGACACTTGAAAAGATAATGACTTTTAATGAATTTATACTTCATTTCGGATTGTCGTTTAAGGGTAAGATTGACAGAGATACACCTATTCATCCAAAGGCTCTGCAACAAATACTCGATACAGTAAAAGATACACCGCAGGAGCGTATTGTCGCGTCAACAATGCTGCATTCGCTTATGAAAGCAAAGTACAGTGAAGAAAATCTCGGTCATTTCGGACTTGCGGCAAAATATTACTGTCATTTTACTTCGCCGATAAGACGTTATCCCGATTTGGCGATACACAGAATATTAAAAGATTTTCTTGACGGCAAGGTTACGGGGAACAGAATTTCATATCTTGCAGGTTACGTTTCGGCGGCAAGCAAACATTCAAGCGATTGTGAAGTAAATGCGGAAACGGCCGAACGTGACGTTGACGATTTGATGAAAACGGCTTATATGTCATCATTTATCGGACAAACTTTTGAGGGTGTGGTTGCAAATGTGACTAATTTCGGTATGTTTGTAGAACTTGAAAATTCGGTTGAGGGTTTAATAAGAGTTGAAAATATGACCGATGATTATTATGAGTATGACGAAAAGGTAAATACGCTTACCGGCAGAAGAAAACAGAAGTCGTATACTACCGGTGATGTGGTAAATATAGTTGTTGCGAGAACTGATATTCTTTCAAGACAGATTGACTTTGTTTTAGCTAAAGACGCGGACCATAAGTTACTTAAAAAGTTCGCAAAACCGATAGAAATTCCTAAATCGGAAAAACACGGTAAGAAGTCAAAAAGGAAAAAGAGTTTTAAGAAATACAATAAGAAGAAAAAGTAGGTTTACAAATGGAGAAATTTGAAATTATAATAACAACATTGTTCGGACTTGAATCGCTTGTCGCAAGAGAAGTACGTCGTCTTGGCTATGAAACAACTTCAGTTGAGGACGGCAGAGTTACGTTTATGGGTGATAATGAGGCTGTTTGCAGAGCAAATATGTGGATAAGAACAGGCGAGAGAGTGCTTATAAAAACTGCCGAATTTACTGCGGTCACGTTTGACGAATTGTTTGAAAAGACAAAAGCTGTTGATTGGAGTAAATGGATTGGCAAAAATGACGCTTTTCCTGTGAAAGGATATTCCTTAAAGTCAACTCTTGCAAGCGTAAGGGATTGTCAGGCAATTATAAAGAAAGCAACTGCTGAAAGTCTTTCAAATAAATACGGCATAGAATGGTTGCCGGAGGACGGCGCAAATTATCAAATACAGTTTTCAATTTTTAAAGATAAAGTTACACTTATGATAGATACGTCTGGCGAGGGACTTCACAAACGCGGTTACAGACAACATTCAAATGTTGCACCGCTAAAAGAAACACTTGCCGCCGCAATGGTTGAACTGAGCCATTGGAAATTTGAATATCCGCTATGTGATCCGTTTTGCGGCAGCGGTACAATTCCTATTGAAGCCGCAATGATAAAAAGAAACATTGCTCCGGGAATAAACCGAGAATTTACGGCACAAAATTTTGCGTGGATAGATGATGAGTTGTGGGATAAGTCCGTTGAAGAAGCAAAAAGCCTGGAAAGAAATGTGCCGCTTGAAATTTATGCGTATGATATAGAAAACGAATATGTTGAATTGACAAATGAAAATGCCCGAATTGCAGGTGTGGGTGACTTTGTTAAAGCGGAAAAGGGTGACGCACGAAAAATTCACTTCGATATGCCGTACGGTACAATTATTTGTAATCCGCCTTACGGTGAAAGAATAGGCGAAATTAAAGAATGTGAAAAGTTGTATAAGGAAATAGGCAAAAGCTTTAATGCACTTGATAAGTGGTCGTATTATATTATCGCGTCAAACGAAAACTTTGAATCGTTGTTCGGCAAAAAAGCAAATAAAAAACGTAAATTGTACAATGGTATGATTAAGTGCAATCTATATCAATTCTTCGGAGAGCGTCCGCCTAAAACCAACAAGTAAATTTATACCGATTGAAATTTTCAATCGGTATTTTTTATAATGTCACTATTTGCAAACTTTTCTCTATAATTTGCAATTCAAAACTTCTTTATAAAATTGTATAATTTAATTAATAAAAAAGTAATTGTGCGAAAGGAGTATAACTATGAAGTGCAAAAAAGTTATAAGTCTAATTACAACATTGGTAATGTGTATATCAATGTTTTCTGAATTTTCTGTAACGTCATTTGCAGAAAATGATAATACATATTCGTGTGATTTTACATCACTTGTCAAAAATAATGCAGACACAACATACGGAACTGCTGATGATATATACGATATTGACGATTATACAAAAGCGTTTTTAACGTATGCAGGAACATATGTATCGGCAGACGGAAAGGTTTACTTAAAGAGCAGTAAGGTTACAAATGCCAGTTCGTCATACAATAATGGAAGTTATGTATCATTTACCGCACCCTCAGACGGTAGTGCGATATTTACCGGCGGTGCGTTAGGTGTTTATATTGACAGCACTTATAAAGGTTATTCGGATAAAGGTACTTATGATATGAAAGCGGGAGAAACAATGTATTTGGGTTACAGAAAAGGAACTTCATATCTGCAAAATATTACATTCACACCAACTGAAACTCCCGAAGAAACTGTAGCACCAACAGAAAATCCGATACAAACATCAAATCCACAGTCAACACCTAAAGCAGATATTGAGAGAAAAGTCTTATATGAGGAGGATTTTGAAAACTGTACGGTCGGAGATAAAGCGTCTGGTAACAGTGCGAGCGTTGACGGTTGGAAATCACCTGCCGGAACAGCAGAATTAAAAAGTGACAGCAATCAAACAATAAACAAATATCTTGCGGTTACTTCAGGTAAAAGCGGTACTGCACGTTCAACATACAAAGGTATAACTGAAATCAAGGATAATTTTGTCCTTGAGGCAGATATAAAGACAACAAATTATAAAACGAATGTTTCTAATTTTGAAGTTCTTGAAAAAACAGGTTCACTATATATGAATCACGGTTGTTACAGTAATGCAAAGTATGCATTTAAAATGAACAGACCGGCGGACTTAAATAAATTTGTTATAAATAACAGTGTATCGGACAGCGGACTTTCGCTTGACAGATATGCCCAGCCGACTGTTTTGACAAAAGAAATACCTGATGATTGGATTCATGTAAAAGTGATAGGTGATTTTACAAATAAAACGGCTACGGCATACATAACGTCACTTGACGGAAATACGGTATATTATCACGGAAGAACAAATATGTCGGAGGATATACCATCATTTAGCTGTATTGCACTTTTGGCACCGTCAAGCGGAGTTGATACTTGCATTGACAATATCAAAATTTCAAAAGCACTTGATTCGGATTTAAGCGAAGTATTCCATACAGTGAAAATAAATAACAGCATTGATGAATTTTCACAGTATGTCTGTGACGGTGAAAGTGTTGTAAACATACCGGATATGTCGGCATACGGCAAGTATTTTGAGGGGTGGAGTGTTGACGGTCAACTATTAAGCTCTGACGATTTAAACAAATATCAAATTACAAAAGATACAACAATCACAGCACAAATATCACAAGATTATATTGAAAATATTGCAACGGTAGAATTCAATTCATTCCCGACAGACAATATGCTTGTTATGGGAGCTGATTCCGATACATATGCTGACAATGAAATTTCATTGAAGATTGTCGGTGAAAGAGGAACAAGCATAGTAACAAACCCTGATTCAAGGGTAAAAGATTATAAAATTGATTGGCAGTTTGACGGTTTCAGAACACTTGGCGGCAAGCCGACAGGTGAAAGCGGAACATTCCCGGGAACACAGGTGTATTGTGACAGTTACGGAAGTGTAACGGTAAACAGTGCAAATCAAAGTTCAGTCAATTTTAAACTAAAGAATACATCGGCTAACTATTATGGCATGGTAACTGCCACAGTTACATATAACGGCAAGACAGCTAAAGTGTCACGCCCGTTGGTACTGTTAGCTGATACAGAGGCTAATTCTGATGTATACTTGCCAAAAGCTGGTTATACCACAGATTACAACAATTACGAAAACGGTTTAGTCGGATATACAACATCGCAAAACGATATTTTAACAGGCGGTTGGTCAACAGACGGCTCTGATAAGAGTAATGTTGTTTTGAAATCAGATAACGGCGGTAAATATTTGAGTCTGTCTCGTGAACTTACAGGAAACTCATCATATATTAACAATAATGTAGGGCAGATTACATCACAAACTAATTTTGAACAAGATGTGCGTTTCGGCATAGACGGAACTGTCGGTTATATAGGTGGAAACGTGACAGAAAGCACATCAGTTGGCTTTGAATTGTCTTTTACAGATTCAAAATTCAGCTTGAACGGTACAGAAATCGGAACAGGTGAAAAGAATAAGTGGTATCACATAGTTGTAACAGCCGATCCGACAGTAAAGAAATGTATAGCAAAGATATATAACTTGGATTCAAACGGCGATTATAACGGCAAAACTCCGTTAATGCAATCTGAATTGACAAACTTCAACGCAAATTACACAACAGGCAAGTACTATAGAATTACATTATCAAAAGATAAATCGAGTTCTATAGATATAAATAATGTTAAAATTCAATCGGCACAGGTTGACACAGATTCATTTAAAATAAACGGGCAGGATACGGTTAATATTCCTGCAAGCGACAGTGTAAAAGTGCCTATGACAGTATCTGCAAATATGACAGACGGTAATATTGCATTCGGTACAGCTGAATGGAAGATTGATGATGAATTTGCAGAGGGTGTTTCTGTTGAAACGGATAGCGATGATTCACATTCGGCAAATCTTGTTGTAAGCTCAACGGCATCTGCCGGCGACGTATCTGTTAAAGCGACATTAGGCGGAAAGTCTGTAACAAAGACAGTAAAACTAATCGGTAAAAATGACAGTATTGCGTTTGTAAAATCACCTGTCGGTGCACAAATACCGAGCAGTAACAAATATGAGGCAGTTGTTAAAAACGGAAATGCGGAAGTATTGACAGACAAGACTGTAACATACAAAATATACAATTCTGATAACACAACAGAATATACAGGCAGTGATATAAAAATTGCAAGTGACGGTACATTAACAGTATCATCATCTGCAAAGCCGACAGATATCTATGTTAGAGCAATCTCAACCGATTCAAATGGTAAAACACTTGAAAAATCGGTTAAGGTAAACGTATATAATCTAAAATTCAATTTCACAACAAGTGCAAAAGACGGTTATACATCAGTAACTTCTTCAACCGAATATAAGGAAAACCGCGGATTTGGTATAGACGGAACTTGTGCAGACGGTGAAAACTATATGAGCGGTCAGAATTTTGGTTTTAAACTTAACTTGACAGCAGGTGAAGTATATGAAATTACGGCAGTTTATGAGGGCACAATTAAGTGTGAAAGAGTAAATTCGTCACTTACAGGCTTTGAAAGAACTAAAAAGACATTAGAAAGTGATACATATAAAACGGCGGTATTCGGTGACGGTGTGCTGGATATTACATTCTCGGGTGACGGTAAGCTATCATCATTGACAGTTGAAAAAGTAGAACGCACAGCAAACAGTAAGCCTGCATGGTGGACAATAGGCGATTCTACGGTACAGCAAAACGGAAGTTGGGCTTATACGCTTAATAATACATTGTCTGATTATCCGAAACTATCAAATGTTATAAGTGCATTTTATAACAGCGGTCAAGCAGGACGTCAGCACCGTTCATATTATACAGAAGGTTTACTTAACAATGTCTTATGCGGTATTAAACCGGGTGACGTTGTTTCAATAAGCGGTATGGGAACAAATGATACATCTTCGACAAAAGATGAATTTAAAGAGTATAATAACATTTATATAGACGCTATCAAAGCAATGGGCGCAAAGGTAATATTGGGCAGTTACACACCGACAGGTAATTACGGCTCAACTCAAGACAAGGTTTATGACGCAGATAATGTATTGTTCAAAGGTATGAGAACGAACAGCTATGATACCGCAATCAGAGAAGTATATAACGAAAGAGCGAACAATACAAATATTATAGGCTTTGTCGATATTGGAAAAATTGCAGATAATGTTATGACAAATGATGTACGAACAGTATATAATACTGCAATTCAAAGCGGAAAAACCGAAATTGAGGCAAGAGCAAAAGCACAGGAAAGAGCCACGGCACTTATGAGTATGTGGAAAGACTATAATCATTATTATACAGATTTCTCAAACTATATCTTACCTCAAATAACAACTCGTGTGACACAACTTGTTACAGGTGAAAAACAAGACGATATACCTCAAGTTATAAATCTTGAAAAGCCTGAAACGGAAAGGTTAAAAATTACAGGTACATCAATAAAGAACGGTTCAATTTTAGTTGATATTGATAAAGGTTTTGAGGGCGTTGCAATCTGTGCGCTATACAATAAAGACGGACTTTTAAAGCAGGTTGTCACTGAAACAGACAATACAGCCGAAAAAACTTTGATACTTAAAATGCCTGCAACAAAAGACGGATATGCAGTAAAAGTGATGAATTGGGACAGTTTGGATAAGATGAACCCAATCGGAAAAACACATTCGATAAAAGTAAGCGATATAGAAGATTTATCAGACGGAGATGATTCATCAGAAGAAATAACATCATCAGACGAATATATAGACGTATCAGAGCTTACTTCATATGATAGCAATACATACAGGGTTTATAACGGTGACGGAACATACAAAAGCGTCAAGGCAGAAAACGGCAAAGTTCATAATACGTCAAAATCAGAAGTGACGGTAGTACCGGAGTATAAATTTGAATTTACCAATACTTCTTCATCAAAAGATGAATATATAAATGGATATGTAAAAGTTAATGCAAATTCTTATACAGAAGAAAAAGGTTACGGACTTGGAAACGGTGATTATCATATTAACGAAAACGGTTGCTTGCCGACAGGTGACAATACTATAAAAATAGATGTACCTGACGGTTTTTATGACATTACTGTATACAGAAAAGGCGGAGCGAGAGCAGATGTTTATAATAACGGTGTTCAGATTATAAATAATACTACATCATCGGGTTCACAAAACCGTCCGTCAGGATTCGGTGTAATGTATGCACCGAGAATGGAAGTTACAGGCGGTCAGATAAATCTTACAATCGGTAATACTTCGGGCGGAAACGAGAGAGTTGCGTCGGTTGAAGTTGTCAGAGTACCCAAAAAGTATAAAAAGCAAGTTGTTTGGATAGCGGGTGACAGTGAATCTGCAAATTACTATCCACAAAATGCAGACGGTGACGACTTGGATAACAATAAAGTTATGATGACAGGCTTCGGTATGCAGCTTGAAAAGTTCTTATCAACGACAAAATATGCGGTTGCAAACTTCGGTCAGCCGAGTGCTACGGTTAAGACTTGGTATAACGAATGTTTTGAATCGGTTAAAAAGTTAATTCAAAAAGATGATGTTTTGATTATTGACTTCGGTATTAATGATTCGGTAAGTTCATCAAATAAGATTACTATTGATGAAATGAAACAGTATATGAGTGAAATGGCGGCTATGGCGAAAGAAAAAGGCGCAGTACCTGTTCTTGTAAGCCCTGTTTACAACAGTAAATATCAGCACAAAACATATTTCACATACAGCACTTCAACAAAGATTAATGCTATAACTGAATTTGCCGAGAGTATCGGTGTGGAGTGGATAGACCTTAATAAATACACTCAATTATATGTAAATCAAGCCAAAACAGATACAAACGATACAAATTGGGCGGTTAATAATTATAAGGTAGGCGATAACCTACACTTGACACAACATTCCGCTTTGCTTGCGTCATCATTTATTGCGGCAGAATTAAAGAGTATGGGATATGAAACAACCGATTATTCATATACATATAAAGATTTATCGAGTCTTTCTGCCGACAGTGACAGTAAGGTTATCAGAGGTGAAGAAAGCGGAGTGACAAGAGTTTATTCCGTTGCAGAGGCTGAAAAGTTTATAAAAGCCAATACAGAATCTTTACCGACAATCGAAAAGAAGTGGGACTTCACAGAAAATACAACGGCGACAGAGGGTGAAAATGTACCGGTTGTGTCAGGCTCTGCGACTTGGAACGAAACGAATCAGAATATTAAATTTAACGCAAATGTAACTGCACCGGGTATTTTGTCATTGAAATTAAACCCTGCAATAGGTAATAAGGCAAATGTTAATTTTGATTTGTATGTCGGTGCACTGGGCGGACAGACGTTTACATACACGATTAATGACAGTGAGGGTACAAATCTTGTAAATTGCTCATTTAACGTATATAACGGTACAGGAAGTATGGTTATCGGCAGCGAAGAAATTGCTGTTGACAGTGATGTTGCATCAGCGGTATCAAAAGTAAATGGTGACGGTATGTCAGCACCAGCAACGCAAGTGTCAAATGAGATTAATTTTGCAACTAATACAGTTACTGTAAACATAGGTTCAAAATCATTTACCGGCAAGCTCACAGGAGCAGAAACAGGATTGATTTCGGATATATCGTTTAAGTCGGAGCGTTCAAAGAAAGCTGACAGAAGTATATATCTTGACAATCTTGTAGTAAGAGAATATGAAACCGATTCATCGGATACAGACGAAACTGCGTTTCCTAAGTTTAAAAGCGGAACATATACAAAAGACGGAAGTACAATGAAATACAGATATTATCTTCCTGAAAATCATGACAGTTCAGTATCGTATCCGGTAGTAATGTTCTTGCACGGCGAAACAAGAAAGGGCAACGATAATGAAAAGCAGTTGTATAACGCACAAGATTTATTTGATAAGGTTATAGAACAGGAAAGCACAAATCCTTGTATTCTTGTTGCACCGCAATGCAGTGCGGATAACAGTTGGACTGATTTGTCGGATATGATTGACGGAGTTGTAAATGATATTCAAAATCAGTATAGTGTAAACAGTGAGAAAATATATATTGCTGGTTATTCAGAGGGTACAGAGGGCTGTTATAAGGTTATCTCTGATAATCCCGATAAGTATGCAGGAATAATTGCAATAGCAGGAAAAGGCGATGCAACGTCGGCGCAGGCAATAGCAAAAAATAATACAGGCATAATGATTTTTGCGGGCAGCGAGGACGATACGGAAATTAATGATTCTTCAAAGGCAATATATAAAGCACTTGTCGAGAACGGTGCGACGAATGTTGAATATAAAGAAATTTACGGTGAAGGTCATAATATTCTGAAGTCAGCTGCGAATACATCAGGCTTGCTTGATTGGCTGTTTGCAAAGAATTTAACAGACAATAAGACTAAAAATACAAAAACTGTTGACTTGGCTATATTTATGGGGCAGTCAAATATGGCAGGACGTGGTGAATACGCTGACGCGACAGAATGCCAGATAGGCGCAGGATATGAATTCAGAAGTGTATCAAATGCAGATATGTTATTCGGTGTATCAGAACCTTTTGGCAAGAGTGAAAACAACGATTCTATAAATGACAACGGAAGTAACGGTGTAGACAGAAGAAGTGGGGATATGGTTTCATCACTTATGAACAGCTATTATGCCCAAACAGGTGTTCCGATTGTAGGTGTCCAAGCATCAAGAGGCGGTACAAATATAGGATATTGGAATACTGCGGCACAAAAGAATGAGGCACAGTCGCGACTTACCGCCGCTAAAACCTATCTTGAAGATAACGGTTATACTGTAAATCATATCTTTATGGTTTGGTGTCAAGGCGAGGCAGACTCGGATAAAATTTATTCGGGAAGTCAGTCGGCAGCGTCATATAAGTCACAGACGCTTAATGTGTTTGAGTATATGAAAACAGTGGGCGTTACAGATATGTTCATAGTTCAAACAGGTCACTATAACGGTGACGATGATAAAGACGGCAAACATGATGAGGCATATGTCACAGTACACGATGCACAAGCAGAACTTGCAAGTGAGAATGATAATGTTTATACAGTAGGTTCATTCCTTGAATTTAAGGAAAATATGAAAGACAATTATCATTTTCACCAAATCGCATATAATACAGTTGGAATAGCGGCAGGTAAAGCAATAGCAGAGGTATACAATAACTAAAAGAGTATTCTTTTAGTTTTGTGTAAATACAAAATGGTATAGAAAATTTTATTTAAGCGGGCGGAATTAAATTCCGTCCGCTTTTGCGTTATCAAAAAAAATCAAATCGTCAATAGCGGATTCTATCAGCAAAGAAGAACTCCAACTGAGAATGAAGCTCACCTCAAATCACAACGGCGACCGGTCCGTTTTTTTGTAACTTCCATCATTGCAAGGTACAGCATTTTAAACAAACCTAAATATTTCAGGTATCCCCAAGCGGTTTGTGCACTTATCTGCACAACTAACACGATAGAAAAATTTAAAATAATACACTTTTTAAAATTTTACATCTTCTTTTCGATTTTTTCCATTGAAGATATTAATGATTTTAGTTAAAATAAAGTCAACAAATAAACAAAGAAAGGAATGAGAGAGATGTCTGAATACATTCTTGAGCTAAAAGGAATAACGAAAATATTCCCCGGAGTAAAGGCTCTTGATAATGTTCACTTTCAGTTAAAACAAGGTGAAATACATGCTCTTATGGGTGAAAACGGTGCAGGAAAATCAACATTCATAAAAGTTATCACCGGAGTACATCAAGCTGAAGAAGGTGAAATATTCATTAACGGCGAAAAAGTAGAAATAAAAAATCCTAAAGATGCACAAAAATTAAGTATTGCCGCTATTTATCAGCACGGTACGGCATATCAACATTTAAGTGTAACGGAAAATATTTTCATAGGGCACGAGAAAATGACAAAGTTCCATACAATTGATTGGAAACAAATGCACAAGGATGCAAAAGCACTTTTGGAGAGATTGGGAAGTGACATTGACCCACATTCAAGTATGGGTAATCTGACAGTTGCGGAACAACAGATAGTCGAAATTGCAAAAGCCATTTCTACAAATGCAAAAATAATCATAATGGACGAGCCTACGGCGGCTCTTTCAAAAAGAGAATGTGAGGAATTATACAGAATTACAGAACAACTTAGAGATGAAGGCTGTTCAATAATATTTATCTCGCATCGTTTTGAAGATATGTACAGACTTGCTACAAGAGTAACCGTATTTCGTGACTCACAGTACATAGGTACATGGAATGTAGATGAAATTTCAAATGAAGTATTGATTTCAAAAATGGTCGGACGTGAAATTTCTCAAATTTATCCTAAGCAAGAAGTTGAAAGAGGAGAAGAAATTTTCAGAGTTGAGGGATTATCAAAGACAGGGTACTACAAAGATGTTTCTTTTTCACTTCACAAAGGCGAAATTCTTGCTATGACAGGACTTGTCGGTGCAGGACGAACAGAAGTATGTCAAGGTATTATGGGTATTGAAAGACCCGATAAAGGAAAGGTCATTTTGGAAGGAAAAACACTTTCAATAAGACATCCGTCAGACGCTATGAAAGCAGGTATCGGATATTTGCCTGAGGACAGACAAAAACAAGGTCTGATTCTTGATTGGGGATTGGGACAAAACGTAACATTATCAACACTTGAAAAATTTACTAAGTTCACTGTTATAAACAGAAAAGCAGAACGTGAACGTTCAAAAGAACTTTTGGAAAAAGTTAAAACAAAGGCTCTTTCTGTATTTGATAAGGCGTCAAGTTTGTCAGGTGGTAATCAACAAAAGGTTATCGTAGCAAAGGTTTTAAATTCCGATTTGAAAGTAGTTATCCTTGACGAACCGACAAAGGGTGTCGATGTAGGTGCAAAAGCACAGATATATGAAATTATGTCAGAATTGGCGGCACAAGGTTTCGGAGTAATAATGATTTCTTCGGAAATGCCGGAAGTATTGGGTATGGCAGATACAATCCTTGTTATGAAAGAGGGCAGAGTATCTAAGATTTTTGCAGATGCAACAGGCGTTACTCAAGAACAAATTCTTGAGGCCGCAATGAATATGTAGGAGGTGTAATTTAATTATGAAGTTAAAAAAATTCTTTTCATCGAATATTCGTGAAATCAGCTTAATTATTGTAATGATTGCACTTTCTGTATTTATTGAAATAAGAAGTGGAGGAAACTTCTTCACACTTGAAAACATTTCCGATATGTTCACAGAAACGGCAGTTCTTGCAATTACGGCGGTAGGGATGATGATGGTAATTATCACAAGCGGTATCGACCTTTCAATCGGCTCGATAATGGCGTTGGGTGCAATGGTCGGCGGAACGATACTTAAAAATAATCAAGCAGTTCCCGGAGTGGTAATAATTTTAGTATCGATAGCAGTCGGTATCGTATGTGGTTTCATAAACGGTACATTGGTTGCTAAACTGAAAATATTACCTATTATCGCAACACTCGGTATGATGAATATATATCGCGGACTTACATATTTAGTTGCTAACGGAAGTTGGGTAAAACAACAGGAAATGGGTACAAAGTTTCTGTCAATCGCGACAGGAAAGTTTCTTGGTATAAATAATCTTATAGTTGTAGCAATAGTTGTTTATATAATTGCCGCATTCTTCCTAAATAAAACCCGTACGGGCAGAAAGATTTATGCGGTAGGAAACAGTGAAGAAAGTGCAAGAGTTTCGGGTATCAAAACAGATCGAACATTAATTATGGTTTATACTATATTAGGTGCGGTAGCCGGCTTAGGCGGTATACTTTATGTATGTAAATACGGAGTTGCTCAAGGTGAAACCTGTACCGGATATGAAATGAATGTAATCGCAGCTTGCGTACTTGGCGGTGTAAGCATTAATGGCGGTACAGGCAGAGTACAAGGCGTATTGTTGGGTGCTGTATTACTTGGTATTCTTAACAACGCAATGCCGCTTATCCATGTATCTTCATTCTGGCAAGAGGCAATTCGCGGTTTGATTATACTTCTTTCAATTATAGCAAACTCGTTAATTCAAAGAAACGTTGAAATGAAAGCATTGAGAAGGAGGAATATCTGATGGCTAAAGAGTATGTAAAACAGGCTGTAAGCAGTGACGGTACAAGAACAATATCAGCCCAAAGAGGATTTTCTTGGCAGAGATTTCTTTTTCAATGGGAGTGGATGCTTGTATTAATGCTTATATTGGTAAATGTATTTAATATATCCGCGTCACCGTATTATGCACATGCAAAATCAATTTTAAATGCAACCCGTGACTTCTTGGATAAAGCAATAGTAGTATTTCCGATGGCATTCGTATTAATGCTCGGTGAAATCGACATCAGTGTTGCGTCAATTATGGCTCTTTCAGCAACAATTATGGGTGTTGCGTTTGACGCAGGAGTTCCGATGATTGAAGCAATCGGTCTTGCACTTGTCACAGGCACTGTATGTGGTTTGATTAACGGAATCATCCTTGTAAAATTCCCTGAATTGTCAAGTATGATTGTAACACTTGCAACTCAGATAATATTCAGAGGAATAGCACAGATTATTTTGGAAACCAATTCGGTCGGAGGATTCCCGAGTTGGTTTACAAAAATCGCAGCAGGCAAAATCGGCGAAATGGTTCCGTATGCCTTGATATTTGTTATATTTGAGGCTTTATTCTTCGCATATCTTCTTCACTATACAAAATTCGGCAGAAGATGTTATGCAATGGGTAATTCAACAACCGTTGCAAAGTTTTCAGGTGTAAAAACAGATAAAATTAAAGTTATCGTTTATACAATGACAGGTTTACTTTCGGCAGTTGCTGCAATTTATCTTGCATCAAAAATGTCAAGTGTTCGTCCCGACGTTGCAAAAGGATATGAACTTGATATTATAGCAATGGCTGTACTTGGCGGAGTATCAACTTCAGGCGGTAAGGGAAGAATACTTGGTGCAACTCTTGCAATTATGGTAATCGGTTATCTAAGATACGGTCTTGGTCTAATCAATGCGTCAAGCCAAATTATTATGATAGTTGTAGGCTTGCTACTAATTATTGCGGTAGCAATTCCGAGTTTCAGAGATAGTATCGGTAATATGAATTGGTTTAAAAAGCTTAAAGCAATGACAACCAAATTAAAAAAATAAATAAGTATCAATCGAAGTTTATGACTTCGAAAAAATAAAGAAAAAACTTAAAATAAGAAAGGTAGGTTTTAAACATGAAAGCAAGAAAACTATTGGCATTAGGTCTAACGGCAATAATCGGAGCAACTATGATGGCAGGTTGCGGAGGTGGTGGCGGAAGCACAACAGCTCAAAGTTCAGATGGCTCATCGGCAAGCGGTAAATACGCATTTGTGGCGAAAGATGTACAAAATCCTTATATGCAGAAAGTATATGACGGTTTTGAAAAGGCTTGTAAAGAAATCGGAGCAGAACCTCTTTACAAAGGTCCTGAAGCAGCCACACCGGAAAAGCAGATTGAAATTATCAATCAGCTTGTAGCACAAAACGTTGCGGGTATCGCTATTGCAGCTAACGATGCAGACGCATTGCAACCTGCATTGACAGAAGCTATGGACGCAGGTATTAAGGTTATTTCACTTGACAGTGCTGTAAATAAAGATTCAAGACAAACTCATATTCAACAAGCTGATCCTGAAAAAATCGGCAGAGGACTAATTCAAGCGGCTTATGAAATGGTAGACGGTAACGGCGGTATTGCAGTATTGTCAGCTACTGCACAGGCTACAAATCAAAATCTATGGATTGAATGGATGAAAAAAGAATTAGAAGAAAATCCTGAAAAGTATGCAAATACACCACTTGTAAAAGTTGCATACGGTGACGATGACCCGACAAAGTCAACATCAGAAACACAAGCACTTTTGACAGATTCATCAATTAAAGTTATCATTGCACCGACAACGGTAGGTATGCTTGCTGCAGGTAAGGTATTGCAAGATAAACAGTCAGATGTAAAACTAACAGGTCTTGGCTTACCGTCAGAAATGGCTCCGTTTATCGAAGACGGTACTTGCCCTTGGATGTATCTATGGAATCCTGTTGATATAGGTTATTTGTCAGGTTACACAATGGATGCACTTGTAAAAGGCACAATTACAGGTGATGTAGGCGGTTCATTTAATGCCGGTGACCTTGGTGAAAAGAAGATTACAGAGGCTGCCGATGGCGGTACAGAAGTAATGCTTGGTGACCCATTCAAATTCGATACAGAAAACATTGCTGAGTGGAAAGAAGTTTATTGATTTTAGTTAATGACTGATTAATTGTATTATTCCCCCCCAAAAATGCCCCTTTTAATAAAGGGGCATTTTTTTTGTTGACAAATATAATGCCGATAGAGTATAATTAATATGTTAATATAGTACAACATATTGATTGTACATTACTGTGATTTGTACTTTTTTACTAAATGTAATAAAAACGGAGTTTGATATGAAAAAACATTCAAGACTTGTTGAAAGAGTTGTCAGACCATATTTGATTTTTATAGCTTTGATTTTAGCTGCGGCAATGATTGTAATGTACTTTTCTGTTGTGACAAAACTTAATTATGAGGCAGAAAATGCAGGAACAAAAATTGCGGAAACCATGGCTCGACAGGTCGACACATACATAGAAGAAATAGACGTACTTGCACAACAAGTGAAACGTCAACCTCGTATAATAAATATTTTTTATAACCTTAACAATACCAAAAATGATAAAAGTAATTTTTTCAATAATAACGTTTTGCTTGGAATTGACGTTTCATCTATCCTTAACGGATTGATTACTGATCGAAACGGTAATTTCAATATATCGGTCTATAACGGATACGGTGATTTTGTATCAAATCAAAATTACTTCATTGATAAAAAGAAATTTCAAAGCACTATGGAAAATATAAATTATGCCATAGAGTTAAATCAAATCGAAGAAAACGACGATAAAATAATAACTGCACCATCGGAAAATCCTTGGACGGAAAGTACAAGAGAATTTATAACTTTAAAAAAGAGTTTAAAAAATGATTATTCCGATACTGTTTGCGGTATAATTGAGGTTAGAGCAAGTGTGGACAGGCTTGAACAAATGCTGCATACGGAAGATAATGCCGAGATTTTAATTTGCGACCGTTCAAACGGAAAAATTATATATCCGACCGTATATACAGAAAGAGAAAGAAGCGAGTATTCTTCGGCATTTGTCAATAATGCAAACTGGGAAATAATGATACGAACACCCGTGGCAAATACAAAGGCAAATATAATATTTATTTTATCGATTTTTGTGGCTTTGTATGCAATATTACTAGTGTTTGTCTTCTTGATAAGCCGAACTATCGGAAAAGAAGTTATAAAACCGATTTCACAATTAGCAAATCACGTTTGCAAAATTGACGCACCGGATGATAAAATGGCTCACATCAACGATGATGCTATTGATGAAATAAAAGAGCTTGAGGACAGTTTTGAAAAAATGCTTGAAAGAATGAATAATTCGATTATTCAAGAGAAAAAGGCATATGCACTTGCTTTGCAGGCTCAAATGAATCCTCATTTTCTGTACAATATGCTGGCGGTAATCAGTTCTGCCGGAAGTGAGGCAGGATGTGACAGTGTTTCCACAATGTGCGTCGAACTGTCTGATATGCTTAGATACGTTGCAGCATATCAAAAAGTTACCGTACCGCTTAAAGAAGAAATACTCCATACAAAAAATTATCTTGCATTGATGAAATCAAGATATGAGGATTATTTTTCTTATAAGATTGATGTTTCAGATGATTTGATGAACATTCCGGTGCCAAAATTGTTTATACAACCGCTTGCAGAAAACTGTTTTATACATGCTTTTAAAGAAAAAGAGCCACCATGGAATATTGATATAAAGATGATAGGCACGAAAGATAGATGGGAACTTATCATAAAGGATAACGGTTCGGGAATATCCGAAGAAAGAATTGCCGAAATAAAAGACAAAATAGATAAAGCATTAAATGAAAGACAAGTGGGGAATATCGGCGGATTGGGTATTGTAAATACAATAGTCCGTCTTACTATGACGCACAACAAAAATCTCAAATACGATATATATAACGATAACGGTATGGAAATAAAAATTGTTGCGGGGGAGTAAAAATATGTTTAAAGTGCTTATTGCTGAGGACGAGCCTCCGATTATGCGAATGATTAAATCAACTTTAGAATCGGTTGATTCTGATTTTTGTGTTAAAGAATGTTGCATAAACGGTAAGAGTGCCGTAGAAAAATTGAAAAATGAAGATTTTGATATTGTTATTACAGATATTAAAATGCCTATAATGACAGGAATTGAATTTGCCGGTTGGATTTATCAGAATAAACCCGATACAAAAGTTATAATCGTAAGCGGATATTCTGACTTTGAATATGCGAGAAAAGCCTTAGAATATAAGGTGTTTGACTATCTGTTAAAGCCAATATCAAAAGATAAGGTAAGTGAGCTTACGGCAAGGATAAAAAGTGAGATAGGCAGTAAAAGTAAAATGTCAGACGATAATAATACAATAGTAGTTCTTGCGTGTGCCGGAGCATATTTATTGTACGGTTCGGAAGTCCTTCTTCCCGGTGAACGTTTTTGGACGGATTCGGGAATTGATACTTTTATGGATAATCTGCTTACACCGTCGGAAGAATATATTTTCTTTAACAGTAATATGCTTTCTGAACGGCTTATGGTTATCACTGCCGAAACAGAAGAAAGGCAAGAGGAATTAATACACAAAATTTATGATGGATTTTCAAACAAAAATCTTCCTGTAACTATTGTTTATCAAAAAGGAGTTTTATTTAAGGATACAGGAAAGTATTTCAGCAAACTGCGAGAACAACTCATAAAGCACCTTATCTTAAATAAATCACAATTATTGTGTTGTAATTCTACATCGGAAAGTTACGAAGATATATCACAGCCATATTCTAAATCGGACGTTGACAGTATAGTGTTTGCAATAAAAAATAAAAGTGATGATTTAAAGAATAAATTGACGACAGTTCTGGATAATATGATGTCATCTGAATGTACACAAGAAGAAATAAACGGTTTTTTGAATATAATTTTGGATGCTTACACATTGAATTATCCGAATCATATGAAGCGAAAAAATACAAGTGTAAAAAAGGAATTTGTTAATGCTCTTGCAAGCTTTGTTTCATATGAGGCATTTGTAGATGATATTATATCAATATTGTCGTCATTGAGAACTGATAAACGTGATCCGGACAGATATGAACAACTTGCAAATGAAGTTGAAGAATATCTGATTAATAATTATAATAAAAACATTACAAGTGATGTTTTGTCAAAAGAATTTGGCTTTGTACCAAGTTATATAAGTCGATTGTTTAAACGACAAAAAGGTGTGTCACCCAATGAATATGTGACAAAATACAGAATTGAAAAAGCAAAAAAATTAATTGAAGAAAATAAAGATTTAAGAATCAAGGACATCGCCGATGCAGTCGGCTTTAAAGAGGCATACTATTTTTCAAAAACATTCAAACGTGAAACAGGTATGTGGCCGACTGAGTATTCAGCAAGAGATAAATAATTTAATTGAAAGAGAGTGATACAAATGACAATTATACCGATATTCAAAAAAATGTCCTGTTTGCGGTAAAAATATGTATGGAATCCCGATATAGGCAAAACTATATGCCCACATTGTCACGGATTGGGTAAAGTTAAAAAGCCAACAAATAAATAATAATGTCTTATAGGGAGTGTGACTGTTATGAAAATATTGAATTTCGGCTCGTGTAATATTGATTTTGTATATAAATTAGACCATATCGTCACAATAGGAGAAACAGAAACAAGTAATTCAATGCAAGTATTTCCGGGTGGAAAAGGTCTTAACCAATCAGTCGCTTTAGCTAAGGCCGGTATGGAAGTATATCATGCAGGTTGTATCGGAACTGACGGAGAAATGCTTACAGATGTTTTAGAGTCAAACGGTGTCGATATATCTAATATAAAAAAAGTAGACGAAAAAACAGGACACGCTATTATTCAAGTAAGCAACAAAGGTGATAATTCGATTTTTCTTTATTCTGGCTCAAATGCAAAAATAACTGAAGAATTTGTTGATGAAGTGCTTGATAAATTTCAAAAAGGCGATATGCTTTTGCTTCAAAATGAAATAAATAAAATAGACTATATCATAGAAAAAGCATACAAAAAAGGAATGTATATAATATTTAATCCTTCACCGTATAACGATGAAATAAAAAATCTTGATTTTAATATGCTTTCCTATATAATTATCAACGAAGTGGAAATGTCGGAGCTTACCCAATGTGATAATCCCAAGGACGGTTTAAAATATTTTGCAAAGAATTATCCAAAACTTAAAATCATTATTACTCTCGGAAGTGAAGGAAGTATGTATAGTGATACCGAAAAAGTCGTTTTTCAGCCGTCATTTAAGGTTAATGCCATTGATACAACCGCCGCTGGAGATACATTTACAGGATACTTCTTTGCACAAACAGCAATGGGAAACTCGGTTGAAAACTCATTAAAAATTGCGTCAGTTGCATCAGCCATTGTGGTATCAAGAAAAGGTGCATCTGTATCTATACCTATGTTAAACGAAGTTTTGGCAACTGAAAAATTATTGCCAAATTCTTAATCGCATTTACCGCAATCACAGCACCCGTTGCAAATAAGTTTACTGCTACAATGTTCGCAATTTTTGCGATAGTGGGGTACATATAATTCATTTTCGGGTATATCAAATCCGAAATTATCACACAACTTAAATTTAATCGGTTTACCGATGTAATTCATACCCGATTTATACGCCATTTCGCTTTGTGTAGATTTTTTCGGTATACGATATTTTTTACCGTCTTTTATAAAATAAGTACCCGTTTCAATAAAGCAAAATGTAACATTATGCGATACACATTCTTGACGTAATGATTTTACCCAATCAAAATTACAAGGACGTGAACCGTCGTAATTTTCTCCACCACATACTACACGTTCTATCTGACCGCTTTGCAGATATTTTTCGATACTGATAGGACCGATAAATGGAGCACACATTATTCCTTTGTGTTTAAACGGTAAATCAAGTAATATCGGAATGCGTTCGTCGGCACGTTTTTGATTTTCGGCGGTAACATTAAAAAATACATTTTCCCAACCGTTACCCCAATCTGACGGAAGGCATTTATGCACTCTCTCGGGACGCTTCGTAAGCAAATAAAATTTTACGTCACTGCGTTGCTTTATAATATCCCATACTTCTTCACGCCACTTGTCAGCCTCTTCTAAAAAGAAATCTGACGTCATACATACGCGAATAAGCTCACCACTCTGCACTTTATAATTACCGTAACGGTCTTTTTGCAGAGGATAGTCAAATCCTGATTTTGTTTTATAAATATCCGAGCCGCTTTTGTCACGAACACGGTCTAAAAAATACATATAGCAATTTTGGCAACCCTCACTGCATTTCACGCAACCGTGCCACGGATTCCATATATCGTGCATTATATCACTTCCTTGATATCTTTTATAACTTTATAAATATCTTCATCTAAACATATTGATTGTTTTTCTATTTCCTCTGGGCATACCGACTCGCATTTATTAATGCAGACGTATATTGAATTTTTGTTGCCCGATACTATTCTCCAAAACGGATATTTTATAATTGCGGGTGTGTTGTAGCCTACACCTAATTCCAAGAATACAATATTTTGACCTTTTCTTGTTCGTAAAAAATTGTCATATCTCTCCGCCGCATTATGCCAGCCTTCATCTTGCGCAAAGCTGTTGTCACAGCGCAAGTTTGTTGTTAATGGCTTTTTGCAATGCGGACATAACGGAATTAATTCCGTAGGAATTTTCATATTTGATTGACTTTTATACATTTGCTTAATTATATCTTCATTATCAAAAGTTTCATTACAACATGGAGTAGGGCATTGAAGTAAACCGTAGTCGCCTTGAGTGTAAAATAGGCGTTTTTTATCAAAACCAGCTTTCTGAAAACAATGGTCCACGTTAGTGGTAATAACAAAATAATCTTTACCGTTTACCAAACTCAAAATCATATCATATAAATTATTCGGTATATCCATATAGCGGTTGATGTAGATGTATCTGCTCCAATACGCCCAGTATTCTTCAAGTGTTTCAAATGGGTAAAATCCGCCCGAATACATATCTGTAAAGCCGTATTTCTGCTTAAAATCAGAAAAATGTTTTTCAAAGCGTTCGCCTGCATAAGTAAAACCAGCCGCAGTTGAAAGCCCTGCACCCGCGCCGATTACAACAGCATCGGCTTTATCAAGTTTTTCTTTCAAATGAATTATCTCATCTGAGTAATTTTGCATAGATTTTTTTGTCGGTATCCTTAAAAACATTAAAAATCACCCTTTCCAATTCAGAATGTTTCAAATAGTCTTTCGCTGTTTCAACGGCTATTTGTGCGGCAATATCATTTGGAAAATGAAATTCACCTGTTGATATACAACAAAAAGCTATTGATTTTACACCGTTAGATTCAGCCAACTCAAGACAAGAACGATAACAACTTGCCAAAAGTTTGCGGTGTTCATCTGTAAGATGTCCGTAGACAATAGGACCGACCGTATGAAGAATATAATCACAAGGCAAGTTGTATGCTTTTGTTATCTTTGCAGCACCTGTTTGTTCCTTGTGACCTTGTAGCTTCATAATGCGATTGCACTCCAATCTAAGCTGAACACCTGAAAACGTATGGATTGCATTATCAATACACTTGTGGCAAGGCACAAAGCAACCGAGCATTGCACTGTTTGCGGCATTTACTATTGCACCGCATTTTAATGTTGTTATATCGCCTTGCCAAAGGTATAATTTGTTTGATATTGCTTGTAAATCATATGCGTCGGTTATGTTAATTTCCATCAATCGTTCTTGCAAATAATCATCTTGTAGCTTTATAAATTCGTTACTAATTTGTTTCGGTTCTCTGACGTTTACAAGAGAACGGAATAAATTAAATTTTTCTTCGGAATCTTTTGGGATAACTATATTGCTATATCTGTTGTCCTCACTTATCAGATGATTAATAAGAAAATCAAGTCTTTCATTCTGTGTCATATTACCACCTCTGAAATGATTATAACGTGTTTTTGTTATTATAACAAGTAGGCACTTTTAAGTAACTATCAAAAAAGTCTTTACCGTATGGCAAAAACTTTTTGAATTTACTGTGCTTTATAGAATTTTAATTTAACAAGACCATTGTAAATTTTTGTACCCATAGGAAGCTGTTTGATTTCGTCTTCTGAAAGAATTTTTAGCATAAACACCGTAAAGAAATATACAACCGCCGCAATCGCTATTGCAATTACAGTGGAAATTAAATTACCTATAAATCCAGATGGGCATACAAGCATTGAAAGCTTATAAACACCGACTGCAACAACGCCCATAACAACACCTGCTATAATCGGTTTTACGATATATTTCATTGGCTTGATGTTAAGTTTGCAGTTCTTTGCAAGAACAACAAAGCATATTGCACATGATATGAACTGACAAGCAATAGAGCTTATTGCCGCACCGTAAATATTGATTGACGGTATTCTTATAAGTACAATATTTAATACAATTTTCGCTATACATCCAAACAACAAGCTGATTGCAGGAACATAAACTTTTCCAAGCCCTTGAAGCGAACCTGTCATAGTTTGTGCAAGTGCCGCAAATATAAGCGATACCGAAACAAGCTGTAAAAGCTCAAAACCGCTCGAAGTGCTGAAATACAATATTTTATAAATCGGCTCAGCAAGAGTTATCAAACCTATTGCGCAAGGCAAGATAATTAATATTGAAATAAGCAATGAATAGTTTATCTTTGAAGAGGCCTCTTTATAATCTTTTACCGCCAACGCACCTGCGATTGACGGAACAAGAACTGTTGCAAAAGCGAAGTTTACCGCCAAAGGCATATTGTAAAGTGTATCACTCTTTGATAGAAGTCCCGATAATCTTGCAATTTCCTGATTAAGTTGCTCGGCGGTCGGATTTATAATATCGCCGACGTTGCCATGTGCCGGAATTAATGATGCAAATGCAACTTCAATACCACGACTTATTGTTGCTGTGTCGATAACTCTGTTTATAGCTGTAATGATAGAGCCAAGTGAAATCGGAATACTTATCATAAGAATACTCATCATAAGATGTCTGCCTGAAATCTTAATTGTTTCGCCTTTTGATTCTTCAATATGCTCCTTGATACCGCTTTTACGTTTACAATAGAAGTATACTAAGTAAAGCATACTAAGCGCAGTTGCAACAGATGTTGCAAAGTTAGCCCAAGATGCCATAATTGCAGGAGCAAGACCGATTGAAAGGTATACAAACACGATAGTAAGTGTACATTTTAAAATCTGTTCAAGTACCTGTGAATTACTTGTTGCTTTCATATTCTTCATACCTGTGAAATATCCTCTGATTACGGAAGATACACAAACGAAGAACAGTGACGGTGCAAGCGCACGCATTACATATTGAGAGCCGTCAATTTTAATTATATGCTGTGCAAAAATATCCGCACCAAAGAACAGAACCGCAGTCGTTACAAGACCTATTATTGAGAACAGCAATAAAGCCGTTTTGAAAATCTTATGTGCACCTTTGTAATCGTCAAGTGCAACACGTTCGGAAACCATTTTTGAAATTGCATTAGGTATTCCGACAGATGAAATTGCAAGCAGTAGGGTATAAATCTGAAATCCTACATTATAAAATCCCAGTCCCTCGTCACCAAAACCGTCAATGTTTGTTATTACAATTCTGTAAACCATACCAAGAACTTTTACAAGCACTTGTGAAATAAGAATTATAGTAACATTATTCATAAACGATTGAGTGTTTTCTTTGTTTTGTTTACTCATTATATTCCTCCTAATTTAATGTTCACATTGTCATATTATAAAACTAAATACGGATTTAATCAAGTATTGTCATAAAAAAATAAAGTAATTGTATAGAAATAAGTCAAAAATCGGCATTTTGACTTGACACAAAGCTGATATAAGGGTAAAATATAATAAGTATGTAAATTTATATGGAGGAATAGACATGGATACAATGCAAGGTTTAAAACGTACTCACTATTGCGGAGATGTTGAAGGAATCGGCAATGAAGTTGTAGTAGGTGGTTATGTACAAAAAGTAAGAGATTTGGGAAATCTTATTTTTATAGATTTAAGGGACAGAACAGGTATAGTTCAGCTTGCTTTTGATGATTCGACAGACAGAGAAATATTTGAGAAAGCGTCTGATTGCCACAGCGAATATGTACTTATGGCAAAAGGCGTTGTTCGTGAAAGAGAAAGCAAGAATACAGCAATTAAAACAGGTAATATTGAAATTGACGTAAAAGATTTGAGAGTGTTGGCAAAGGCTCAGACACCTCCTTTTGAAATTGTTGACGATACTAACGTAAACGAAGAATTAAGATTGAAATATCGTTATCTTGACCTTAGAAGAAAGGTTTTGCAGGATAACTTGATTATGAGAAGTAAGATTGCAAAAGTTGCAAGAGATTATTACTATGAAAACGGCTTTATAGAAATCGAAACACCGATGATGATTAAGTCAACTCCTGAGGGTGCAAGAGATTACCTTGTTCCGTCAAGAGTATATCACGGAAAGTTTTATGCACTTCCGCAGTCACCTCAAATGTACAAGCAACTTTTGATGATTGCAGGATTTGACAGATATATTCAGCTTGCAAGATGTTTCAGAGATGAAGACTTAAGAGCAGACAGACAGCCGGAATTTACGCAAATTGACCTTGAAATGTCATTCGTTGATGTTGAGGATATTCTTGAAATGAACGAAGGCTTTATACAAAGATTGTTTAAGGAAGTTCTTAATGTTGACGTAGAATTACCGCTTCCAAGACTTACTTATAAAGACGCTATGGAACGTTACGGCTCAGATAAGCCTGATACTCGTTTCGGTATGGAAATATGCGATATTTCAGAACTTGTTAAGAATTGCGGTTTCGGCGTGTTCACTTCTGCTATCGAAAACGGCGGCTCGGTAAGAGCAATCGTTGCAAAAGACGCGGCAAAGACGCTTACAAGAAAAGAAATCGACAAGCTTACAGAATACGTTAAGGGAATAGGTGCAAAAGGTCTTGCATTTGTTCGTTGGGTTGATGATGAACCGACTTGTGCATTTGCAAAATTCTTGGGCGAAGGCGAACTTGACGCAATATTAAATAAAGTAGGTGCTCAAAAGGGTGACGTTGTACTTATCGTTGCAGATAAGAATAAAGTAACACTTCCTGTACTCGGCGCACTTAGATTAAAGGTTGCAAAACAACTTGATATAATTCCTGATGGATTTAACTTCCTTTGGATTACTGAATTCCCATTCTTTGAATATGACGAAGATACTGATTCGTGGCTTGCTATGCACCATCCGTTTACAATGCCTATGGACGAGTGTATTCAATATCTTGATACTGATCCGGGTAAAGTTACGGCTAAGGCATATGACCTTGTCCTTAACGGTACAGAACTTTCAAGCGGTTCAATCAGAATTACAGATTATGAACTTCAACAAAAAATGTTCCAGGCGCTTGGACTTTCTGATGAAGAAATCGAGGCTAAATTCGGTTTCCTTGTAGAGGCATATAAATACGGTGCCGCACCTCACGGAGGTATGGGTATCGGTCTTGACAGACTTGCAATGATTATGACAGGTAACGACAGTCTAAGAGATGTAACTGCATTCCCTAAGGTACAAAATGCGTCAGAACTTATGTCGGGAGCTCCTAATGTTGTTGACGAAGAACAATTACAGGAACTTTCAATAAGCATAATACCTGAAAAGAAAGAAAATTAATAATGTGTTCATAATAATTTAATAACGTTATTGTATAATAATAGGAGCCGAATTTTCGGCTCCTATAAATTAATCTGTGAAACGGAGAGTTTTAAGTGATTACTATTTCAAACTTAACAAAAAAATACGGTGATAAATATGCACTCGACAATATTAGTTTTAATGTAAAAAAGGGCGAAGTTCTTGGATTTTTAGGTCCTAACGGTGCGGGAAAATCAACAACTATGAATATTATCACCGGATATATTTCATATACAGACGGCTCTGTTAATATTGACGGCTATGATATTTTAGAAAATCCTATCGAAGTGAAGAAGAAAATAGGATATTTACCGGAAATTCCGCCGCTTTATCTTGATATGGTAGTGTGGGATTATCTTGAATTTGTATATGAATTGAAGAAAATCAAGACCGAGGACGAAAAGAGTCATATACAGCAAGTTATTGATATGGTGAAGATTGATAATGTTAAAAACAGAAAAATTGCCAATTTGTCAAAAGGCTATCGACAAAGAGTGGGACTTGCAGGTGCTTTAATCGGCGATCCCGAAATTCTTATACTTGACGAACCGACAGTTGGTCTTGATCCTAAGCAGATTATCGAAATAAGAAATGTTATTAAGGAACTTGGAAAAGAAAAGACTGTAATTTTAAGTTCGCATATATTAAGCGAAATAAGTGCAGTCTGTGATAGAGTAATTATTATAAATAAAGGCAAATTTGTCGCAGAAGATACACCGAAAAATCTTTCGGACAAGCTTGGTGACAATAAAAAAATGTTGTTCAGAATATCGGGCGATAGGGAAAAAGCCGAAAATATCCTAAATTCATTTGACGGTATATCGAATGTAACCTGTGTTTCGTCTGAAAATGATTCGTATGATTTTGAATTTGATAACGCAATGGCGGCAGAAGAAAAGAAAAAACTGTTCTTTGCATTTGCAGAAAATGAAATACCGATATTAATGCAAAAAGAAATTGAGCCGTCTTTGGAGGATATATTCTTAAAACTTACCGATAATACGACAGAAAAGGAGGAAAATATAAATGAAAGCGATATTTAACAGAGAATTTAATTCGTATTTTACATCAATGCTTGGTTATGTATTTTTAACTATTTTTCTTCTTTTAACAGGAGTAATGTTCTATGTTGTAAATATCAGATTTATGACTGCAAGAATGACTAATTTCTTTTCAATCGTCAATAACTGGGCGTTGTTCTTGTTGCCGTTATTGACAATGAGATTGTTCTCAGAGGACAGAAAGCAAAAGACAGACCAATTATTACTGACCGCACCTATATCTACAAAAGAAATAGTTTTCGGTAAGTATCTTGCGGCATTTGGAATATTTATGGTAGGTGTGCTTATAACACTTATTTATCCTGTTATATTAGCGTTTACGGGTAATTTGCCGATTGCGGAAACAATAAGCTGTTATGTAGGCTTTATACTGCTATGTTCGGCAATACTTGCTATCGGTGCGTTTATGTCATCTATTACGGAAAGTCAGATTGTCGCTGCAGTCGCCACTTACGGTGTATTGATTTTCACATTGCTTTTAGGATCGGTTGCGTCAAACGTTTCAAACGAAATAATTGTAAAAATTCTTTTGTGGTTATCGCCTGTACAAAGATTTTCGGATTTTACTCTCGGAATCCTTAACTTTGAACCGATAATTTATTATTTAAGCATCACCAGTCTGTTCTTATTCTTTACCGTTATGGTATTTGAAAGACGCAGAATGAGATAGGAGGATATGTAATGAATAACGTAAAAAAATATAAATTTGTATCTTCCGTTGCTATTGCAATAGCGGTTGTTTTGGTTATTGTTGTAAACGTATTTGTCAGCGTGCTTAACAACAAATTACCTTTAAAAATCGACCTTACGTCAAATAAAATGTACGAACTTTCAGATAAAACAAAAGAGTATCTTAAAAATTATGATACTCCTGTTGATATATATATTCTTGCCGGTGAATCGGAACAAGACGGGAATATTCGTACGGTGCTTGATAAATATGCAGCCGCAAATAAAAATATCAATGTTACAAATATTAATATGACATCTAACCCGACTTTTGGCAAGAAATACGTTACTGACGGCAAAAGTCTGCAATCAAATTCTGTCATTGTTGACGGCGGAGATAAGTTTAAAACATATACTATGACTGAATTGTACGGAGTAAATGCACAAACAGGACAGTATACATCACTTAATGTTGAAAATAAAATAACTTCGGCACTAAAGTATGTATCAAGCGAAACACAACAAAAGGCATACCTAATAAAAGGACATAATGAGATAGCTGTTGACGGTGCAAAAACTAAACTTGAATCAGAAAACTTTGAAGTCGGAGAAGTTAATACATTGACCGATGATATACCGTCAGACGCAAATATGTTGATTGTTGCAAAACCGACGGCCGATTTTTCAAAAGAAGAAATCACAAAACTTGATTCTTATTTGCAAAAAGGCGGTAATATACAAGTTTATCTTGATGTAGATTCAAAAAATCTTACTAACTTGTATGACTATCTAAAGTTATCATGGGGCATAGGTGTAAGCGATAACCTTGTAATTGAAACAGACACATCAAAATCTGTTTCGTTGAGCGGAAGTTCGATGAGTCTTGTCGTGCCGAACGTAAAATCATATGAATTTACCGACAGTATAATAGACAATCAAAGAACTTTGGCATATTTCCCATATTCAAGATTGATAACTCAAGAATTTGAATCAAATGGCGATATATCTGTTACACCTGTTTTGACAAGTTCAGAAAAAGCATACACGACTTCAAATTATGAAAATGTTTCAAAAGTCGGCGGCGAACAGGACGGTGAATATCCGGTCAGCGAACTTTCGGTAGATGCAAAACACGCCTCATCGGTTTATGTATCGGGAAATACTATGCTTTTAACCATAGACGAAACAACACTTACAAATAATTACGGACTTGCAAACTATGATTATTTTATGAATTTGACCAACTTTATGATAGGTAACGAAGAAAGCTTTACTGTAGATGAAAAAACACTTGTAAACAATGTTATTACATTATCTGATTTAGGTCAAAAAATTATTTTTGCATTTGTTGTAATTATAATACCGATTACCGTATTAATAATCGGACTTGTAATTTGGATAAAAAGGAGAAATCTATGAGCAAAACAACGAAAAGCATAATTATAGCCGCGTCAGTGATTATAGTGCTTATTGTCGGAACGATTGTTATAAGTAATATTGACACGTCAAAAGATAATAATGTTGATACAACCGATGATTTATACAGTATCTATTCAGCTGATACAACCGATATTTTATCTGTAAAGTCAGAGAGTGAAAACGGTACAATTACAGTAAAAAGTATAGGCGATTCGGAATGGTCCGTAAATGATATGGATGCGTCTGAAATAGATTCTTCAAAAGCCGGTGCGCTTGTCGGTACAATTTCAACATTGTCATCAAAAAACAAGATTGAAGAAAATCCGGCTGATTTATCACGATACGGACTTGACAATCCACAAGTCACTGTTACAGTTGAAAAGAAAAACGGTCAGATTGATAAAATGATTATCGGTGATTTAAGTCCGACACTCGGAGAATATTTTGTGATGAAAGACGGCGATAATACTGTCTATACAATGTATGATTTTAAAGTTGATACTTTAAAAAAGCCTATCAGCTATTATAAAGAATTCAATCGTTTCAGCATTAATATTGACAATATTAATGACATTAAAATTGTCCGCAGTGATGAAACTATTGAAATCAGAATATTAAGCAATATAAATAACAACACAAATAATGTATGGGAAATGGTACAGCCGTATCAGAGCGGTGCCAATGATGATTATATCGATAACAAAATACTTGCTCCGATAGAGGAAATTTCACTTACTACACCGATTGAAAATGCTGACGGCGGTTTCAGTGAAAAGTCGCCTGTTTTAATGATAACTGTTAAGCCTTACGACAATTCAACAGGCAAATACGGCGAAGAATATACCGAAACACTTACAATAGGTCGCACAGACGGTGATATGACTTATGTAAAATATAAGGAACAGGTATTTAAAGTTTCATCGGACATTATATCTTTTGCGAATGACTCGTCATACAACATTGTAAGTAAATTGCAGGCACTTGTTGATATTTCGGAAGTTAAGAGTGTAACGGTAGAGTATAACGGAGCAGAACATACGATTGACATAACTCATAACGATTCGGATATGACTTTTGTGCTTGACGGTCAAAAGGTTGATACAAAGATAACACAAGCAATATACAAGAGCATTGTCGGTTTGGCGGTTGACGGAGTATATAAAGACGAAACACTCGGCGATACCGTTATGAAAATAAAATATAAAGGTATCAAGAGCAGTTCTGATACAGAAATCGAATTTAAGAGTATTGATGATTTGTACTGTGCTTTAATCCGCAACGGTAAAACAGAATTTACAATCAAGAAAAGTAAGCTTAATGAATTTATGGATTTATTCAATACTTATGTTGAAAATCCGGAAAAGCAAGGAGATTAATTATGGAGAATTTATGGAATGACGTGATTCCTTATTGGAACGAAGAATTTATAGAGGCTGATGAAACATCGGTAAGAAAACCGACTATAACGGCATATCCTGCAAATTCAAAAGGTGCTGTTATTATTTTTCCGGGTGGTGGCTATGTAATAAGAGCCGACCACGAAGGTACTGCATATGCTAAGTGGTTGCAGTCAATCGGTCTTACTGCATTTGTGGTTGAATACAGAGTTGCACCTTACAAACATCCGGCAGAAATAAGTGACGCAATGCGTGCTGTTAAATATGTCAGATATTACGCCGACAAATACGGCATTGATAAGGATAAAATTGCAGTTATGGGTTCAAGTGCCGGCGGACATTTGGCGGCCTCAGTTTCTGTTCATTATGATAAGAAAATGTATGAAGATACAGATGAAATAGATAAAGAAAGCTGTAAGCCTGATGCGACAATTTTGTGTTACCCTGTAATAGATATGTTCGAATACAGACATGATGGTTCAAGAAAAAACTTGATAGGTGAAAGAGCATTACATTCTGATAAAGAGCTTATGTCGCTTTATAAACACGTCACACCTAATACACCGCCTACATTTATATGGCATACATCATCAGACCAGGCAGTACCGGTAGAAAATTCTTTGATGTACGCCGACGCACTAAGCAAAGTGCAAGTTTCGTATGAAATGCACATATACCCAATCGGTTCTCACGGCTTGGGCTTGGCAGACAGTATACCGCACGTTGCACAGTGGAAAGATTCTCTTGAAAAATGGATAAAACTTAATGATTTAATTTAAGTAACTAATGTCACAATAAGTCAGTATCGGCTTGTTGTGACATTTTTTTATATGTGTAAAATGTCAAAATACAAAAAAATACATTTAAAAAGACTATACAAAACGAAATGAGTGTGATATAATAAATGTTATATAATTAACAAGGGGTTTAGAGGACATGAGTGAAAATGAAAAGAAAGTTCCTACGGTCGTAGTTAAACGTCTGCCACGCTATTACAGATATTTGGGCGAACTTTTAAAGCAGGATATAAAGCGTATTTCCTCAAATGCACTTAGCGTAAAAATGAACGTGACTGCATCACAAATCAGACAGGATTTTAACTATTTCGGCGGTTTCGGTCAGCAGGGATACGGCTATAATGTCGAACATCTTTATAACGAAATCGGTGACATATTAGGACTTAATGATGGAGATACTACTGTTATAGTCGGAGCCGGTAATCTCGGCAGAGCATTGGCAAGTCACGATACGTTTGAAAAAAGAGGCTTTAAACTTGTAGGCATTTTTGATAATGACATTAATATAATTGGTACAAAAATCAACGGTATAGAAGTTATGTCAATAGATAAGCTTGAGGAATTTTTGAATTCGCACAGAGTTGACATCGGAATTCTTACCGTACCGAAAGCGGCAGTAATGGAAACGGCTGAAAAATTGGTTAATTGCGGAGTTAAAGGTCTTATGAACTTTTCGTATACCGAACTTAAATTCGATAAGGACGTAGCGGTGGAAAATGTTCACCTTTCAGATCCGCTTATGACATTGTCATATAAAATCAAGCAAAATCAGAATTAAGGTGTTATAATTATGAGAGTTATCGCATTTGTAGGTCCGAGTGGAACAGGAAAGAGTTACAGAAGTGTTATGGTTTCGCAACAATACGGAGCTGACGCTATAATTGATGACGGCTTGCTTATTTCTCACGGAAAAGTTATAGCCGGCACATCTGCCAAAAAAGAACCGACAAAAATTGCGTCTGTTAAACACGCACTTTTTATGAATCCGTCGCAGGTAAATGAAATAAAAAAAGTTCTGAAAAGGAATAAGATTAAGTGCCTTATGATTTTGGGTACATCTGACGGAATGGTAAATAAAATTGCTAAAAATATCGGTGTTCATGAGGTTGAACAAATTATAAGAATAGAGGATGTTGCAACACCCGAAGAAATGAATATGGCACTTAGAATGCGTACAGTTGAAGGGAAACACGTTATTCCTGTTCCGACATTTGAAATAAAGAAGGAATTTTCAGGATATTTCTTGCATCCGTTAAGAAGATTTCAAAAAAATCTTGATTCGGAAATAACAACTGCCGAGGCTGATAAATCAATCGTCAGACCCACATTCAGTTATATGGGTGACTATATTATCTCAGATAATGTTATAAATTCAATAGCAATACATGAGGCACAAAAGATCGACGGACTAATTAAGGTGCAAAATATAAATCTAAGAAAAACAGGACACGGTGTACATATAGATATGACAGTCATTTTACAATATGGCTGTGATATTTTTTCTGTATGTAAAAATATTCAGCTTGCAGTCAGAAATAATGTTGAACAATATACATCGATAAATGCAAGAAGAATAAATATACTTGTTAAAAATCTAAGGAAATAACCATTAAGAAGGGGAAGCTGTATGGATAAATTTGAACTTGTTTCTGAATTTAAACCACAAGGAGATCAGCCGCAGGCAATTCAAACACTTGTTGACGGAATAAAAAAAGGCGAGAAATGCCAAACTTTGCTCGGTGTAACAGGTTCGGGAAAAACTTTCACTATGGCAAATGTCATTGCACAAGTGAACAAACCTACCATTGTACTTGCTCATAATAAAACCCTTGCCGCACAGCTTTGCAGTGAATTTAAAGAATTTTTTCCAAATAACTGTGTTGAATTTTTCGTGTCGTATTACGATTATTATCAACCGGAGGCATATATTCCGCAAACCGATACGTTTATCGAGAAAAATTCACTGACCAATGATGAAATAGATAAACTACGTCACAGTGCCACATTTGCTTTGCTTGAAAGAAAGGACGTTATAATCGTAGCAAGTGTATCTTGCATATACGGTTTGGGCGATCCTGAAGATTATAAAAATCTTATGCTTTCTTTGCGTGTAGGAATGGTAAAAGACAGAGATGAGCTTCTAAAAAAACTTGTTTCAATGCAATATGAAAGAAATGATATTAACTTTGTCAGAAACAAGTTTCGCGTCAGAGGTGACGTGGTGGAAATATTTCCGTCCAATAATGGTGAAAACGCTATTCGTGTCGAGTTTTTCGGCGACGAAATAGAACGTATTTGCGAAGTAAACGTAGTTACAGGTGAAATTGTAGGTGTAAGGCAACACGCAGTTATATCTCCGGCCTCTCACTATGTTACAACCAACGAAAAAATGATTGCGGCACTTGCCGGAATTGAGGCTGAAATGCGTGAACAGGTTAAGTATTTCAAAGAACGTGATTTACTTATCGAAGCACAAAGAATTGAACAGCGTACAATGTACGATATAGAAATGATGCAGGAAATAGGATTTTGTCAAGGTATAGAAAACTATTCAAGACATATAAGCGGTCGTGCTCCGGGAAGTGCACCGTATACGTTGCTTGACTATTTTCCTGACGATTATCTTATGATTATAGACGAGTCACACGTTACAATACCGCAGGTGCGTGCGATGTATAACGGTGACAGAGCCAGAAAAGAAACGCTTATTAAATACGGTTTCCGTTTGCCGAGTGCGGCTGATAACAGGCCTTTGAAATTTGAAGAATTTGAAGATAGATTAAATCAGGTAATATTCACAAGCGCGACACCGTCAGATTATGAAAAAGAACATTCAACGGTTGTTGCGGAACAGGTTATCAGACCGACAGGACTTCTTGACCCTAAAATAACAATTAAACCTACCGAAAATCAAATTGATGACCTTATCGGTGAAATTAATAAGCGTACCGAACAAGGTTTTAGAACGCTTGTGACAACGCTTACAAAACGTATGGCGGAGGATTTGACCGATTATCTTACCGGTGTAGGTATTAAAGTTCGTTATATGCACTCCGATATATCGACAATCGAACGTGCGGAAATTATCAAAGATTTGCGTATGGGTGAATTTGATGTACTTGTCGGAATTAACCTTTTAAGAGAAGGACTTGATATACCCGAAGTTGCACTTGTTGCGATACTTGACGCGGATAAAGAAGGTTTCTTAAGAAGTGAAATGTCACTTATTCAGACTATCGGTCGTGCCGCGCGTAACAGTGAGGGACAAGTTATTATGTATGCCGATACGGTTACAAAATCAATGAAAAAGGCGATTGACGAAACAGACAGACGTCGAGGTATTCAGCAGAAGTTTAATGAAGAACACGGCATAATACCAAAGACAATTAAGAAAGACATCAGAGATATTATAGAATCATTAAAGCCTATTGAGGACGATACCGAAACCGCAGAAGAAAATATCATAAATTACGAAAAGACCATTGCCGAGCTTCAGGCTAAGATGATTAAAGCGGCTGAAAATCTTGAATTTGAAGAAGCCGCGGCTTTGCGTGACAGAATACGAAAATTAGAAAAAGAAATGAGTGAATAAAATGGATTATGAGCTTAAAAATAAGCTTGTTAAGATAATTTCAAAAAACATTCTCACTCCTGTTATATATATGATTGAAAACGATAATCTACTTGATTTTATATGTTTTTGTGATAGAAATATAAAAATGCAGGAAATATATAATGTAGAACAGCAAATAAAAGAGGTTACAAACAAAAATGTTGAGATAATCGACATTCGTGAATTCGGCGAATCGGAAAGAATTGAAGTGATAAATCAAGCGACTTTAATTTATTCCGAACATCCGCTGATCGAAAAAATATTTGCTCAATCAATGATGGAAGATTTTAAAATTGCTATGGATGAAAGAAAGGACGTTCAGCAGAGATATAAAGAATGCGGAACGTGCTATTTACAGTAAAACAGAGGTAAATCAATGGAAAAGGATATTACAATTAAAGGTGCAAGAGAGCATAATCTTAAAAATATCGATGTAAAAATACCACGAGAAAAGCTTGTCGTACTTACGGGGCTTTCGGGCTCTGGTAAATCATCTTTGGCGTTTGATACAATTTATGCAGAGGGACAAAGAAGATATGTAGAGTCACTGTCGTCATATGCAAGAATGTTTCTCGGTCAAATGGAAAAGCCTGATGTAGATTATATTGACGGTTTGTCGCCTGCAATCAGCATCGACCAAAAAACAACATCAAAAAATCCACGCTCAACAGTCGGTACAGTTACCGAAATATACGATTATTTAAGACTTTTGTATGCCCGAATCGGTATACCGCATTGCCCTAAATGCGGTAAAGAGGTTCAAAGACAGAGTATAGACCAAATTGTTGACAAAGTTATGTCATTGGGCGAAGGTACAAAAATTCAAATTCTTGCGCCTGTTATACGCGGTAAAAAAGGTGAGCATAAAAAAGTATTTGAAAATGCAAGAAAAAGCGGATATGTGCGTGTAAAGGCTGACGGTGAACAATATGATTTAAGTGAGCCGATAGAGTTAAAGAAAACGCAAAAGCACAACATAGAAATTATCATAGACAGATTGATTATTCGTGAAAATATTGTTCAGCGACTTACCGATTCACTTGAAACAGCCATTGCATTGACAGGTGATGTTGTGCTTGTCGAGGTTATCGGCGGAGAGATTATGTCTTTCAGTCAGAATTTTGCGTGTGACGATTGCGGTATCAGCTTGCAGGAGCTTACTCCGAGATTGTTTTCTTTCAATAATCCATACGGTGCGTGTGATAATTGTGACGGTTTGGGTGCGTTGTCTAAAATCGACCCAGACCTTGTTATAGCAGACGAAAATTTAAGTATAATAAACGGTGCTATTTCAGCGACAGGCTGGGCAAATGCAAATAAAAAAGATTCGATGGCTTATATGTATTTTACTGCCCTTGCAGATTACTACGGATTTGACGTAAATACACCGTATAAAGATTTGCCGAAAGATATACAAAACATTATTCTTTACGGAACAGGCGATACAAACATTCCTATGAATTATGAACGCAGTTACGGCAGCGGTAAATACAGTGCACCGTTTGAAGGCGTTATAACAAACCTTGAAAGACGTTATAATGCCAACACATACGATTATGTAAAGAACGACATTGAACGTTACGTCAATGACGTAACTTGTCCGAAATGTCACGGTGCAAGACTTAATGATGAAGTGCTTGCGGTTACAATTAACGGAGTTAATATATATGAATTTACAACTATGTCTATCCAAAAAGAAATGGATTTTGTAAATTCATTGGAGCTTACCGACCGTGAAAAAATGATTGGCGAACAGATTTTGAAAGAAATCAAGGCAAGACTTCAATTCTTGCTTGACGTAGGTCTTGATTATCTTTCATTGTCACGTTCGGCAGGGACTTTGTCGGGCGGTGAGGCACAGAGAATACGTCTTGCAACTCAAATAGGCTCGGGACTTATGGGAGTGTTGTATATTCTTGACGAGCCGAGTATCGGACTTCATCAACGTGACAATGACAGACTTATCGAAACACTTAAACATCTTCGTGATTTGGGTAATACGGTAATCGTTGTTGAACACGACACCGATACAATGTATGCCGCAGATTATATTGTTGACATCGGTCCGGGAGCAGGTGTAAACGGCGGTGAACTCGTAGGAGAGGGTACCGTTGAAGATTTGATTAAATCACCTCGTTCAATAACGGGTAAATATCTTAGCGGTGAACTTAAAATTGAAGTACCTAAGGAACGCAGAAAACCGACGGGGTGGATTGAAGTGCGTGGTGCAAAAGAAAATAATCTTAAAAACATCAACGTAAAAATACCGACAGGTGTTATGACTTGTGTCACAGGTGTTTCAGGTTCGGGTAAGTCGTCATTGGTAAATGAAATACTTTACAAAAAACTTGCTAACGTTTTAAATCGCGCAAGAACTCATGCCGGCGCACATAAAGAGATAAAGGGCATAGAACAGCTTGACAAAATTATTGATATAAACCAGTCACCGATTGGAAGAACACCACGTTCAAATCCAGCAACATATACAAATGTTTTCGGTGATATTCGTGAAGTCTTTGCATCTACAAATGAGGCAAAAGTGCGTGGTTATAAATCAGGACGTTTTAGCTTTAACGTAAAAGGCGGACGTTGTGAAGCTTGTAGCGGTGACGGTATAAAGAAGATAGAAATGCACTTTCTGGCGGATATATTTGTTCCTTGCGAGGTATGTAATGGTAAGAGATATAACAGAGAAACTCTTGAAGTTAAATACAAGGGCAAAAATATTTATGAGGTGCTTGAAATGACGGTTGATGAGGGTGTTGAATTTTTTGGAAACATTCCGAAGATAAAGAGAAAACTTGAAACTTTACAGGAAGTCGGTCTTGGATATATCAAACTCGGTCAAAGCTCAACAACTTTGTCAGGCGGTGAAGCACAACGTGTTAAACTTGCAACGGAGCTGTCAAAGAGAAGTACCGGGAAGACGATTTATATTCTTGACGAGCCTACAACAGGACTTCATACTGCTGACGTTCACAAACTTACGGAAGTGCTTGATAAACTTGTTGAGGGCGGTAATACCGTTGTTGTAATCGAACACAACCTTGACGTTATAAAAACCGCAGACTATATCATTGATATGGGGCCTGAGGGCGGCGATAACGGCGGTACCGTGATTGCGTCAGGTACACCTGAGCAGGTTGCAAAAGTCGAAAAATCTTATACCGGAAAATATTTAAAGAAAATGCTCGAATAAAACCTTGACAAAATAAAAAAAGAGTGTTAGAATAACTTTAAAGCGTAGATGAAGACAGTAGCATTAAGCAAAAGTCACAAGAGAGAGAACGTCATGGGCTGTAAGCGTTCTTTGATGGGCTTGATGTGAATACCACTTCGGAGCTGCGGACTGAACAATTTATATTAAGTAAGTTTTGCCGTATTCCTTACGAAACAAGGACGAACTAAGTGACAGCATTATATGCTGTAATTAGGGTGGAACCGTGTATATTTATGCACCCCTAAGGTATGGATATTATCCGTATTTTAGGGGTGTTTTTAGTTTATAAAAAGAAAGGACTAATAAAAATGGAAATGAATGAACTACAAACACTAAGACATTCAGCCTCGCATATGCTTGCACAGGCTGTAAAAAGACTTTATCCGGATACAAAACTTGCTATCGGTCCGGCTATTGATGACGGTTTTTACTATGATTTTGATACGGAGCATACTTTCACACCTGAGGATTTAGAAGCTCTTGAAAAAGAAATGAAAAAAATCGCTAAAGAAAACCTTAAAATTGAAAGATTTGAATTGCCGAGAGCAGAGGCTCTTGAATTAATGAAAGATGAGCCATACAAAGTTGAATTGATTAACGATTTACCTGAAGATGCTACAATTTCTTTCTATAAGCAAGGCGATTTCGTTGACCTGTGTGCAGGACCTCACGTAAATTACACAAGCAAGGTTAAAGCATACAAACTTCTAAGTGCAACAGGCGCATATTGGAGAGGTAATGAGAAAAACAAGATGTTACAACGTATTTACGGTACTGCTTTCCTAAATAAAGCCGACCTTGAGGCACATCTTGAACAGCTTGAAGAGGCAAAAAAACGTGACCATAATAAGCTTGGACGTGAACTTGAATTGTTTACAACAGTTGATTATATCGGTCAAGGTCTTCCTATTATGCTTCCAAAGGGTGCAAGAGTAATTCAATTACTTCAAAGATGGGTTGAAGATGAAGAACAAAAACGTGGCTGGCAGCTTACAAAGACACCTCTAATGGCAAAGAGCGACTTGTATAAAATTTCAGGTCACTGGGATCACTATAAAGAAGGTATGTTCGTACTTGGCGATGAAGAAAAGGATAAGGAAGTATTTGCACTTCGTCCGATGACTTGTCCGTTCCAGTATCAAGCGTTTTTAAACAGAGGTCGTTCGTACAGAGATTTGCCTATGAGACTTAATGAAACATCGACACTTTTCAGAAATGAGGCGTCGGGTGAAATGCACGGACTAATCCGTGTACGTCAGTTCACAATTTCAGAGGGACACTTGATGTGTACACCTGAACAGCTTGAAGAAGAATTTAAGGGTTGTCTTGAACTTACAAACTATATGCTTACAACTCTTGGATTAATCGAAGACGTTTCATATCGTTTCTCAAAATGGGATCCTGACGACAGAGAAAAGTATATCGGTACAGAAGAACAGTGGAACGAGGCACAAGATACAATGGAGAAAATCTTGAAAGACCTTAACATTGATTATAAAGTCGGTGTCGGTGAGGCTGCATTCTACGGTCCGAAACTTGATATTCAAATTAAGAATGTACATGGTAAAGAAGATACCCTTGTAACAATCCAAATCGACCAAATGCTTGCCGAGAAATTCGGTATGGAATACGTTGATAAAGACGGTACTAAGAAAAATCCGTATATTATTCACAGAACATCAATCGGTTGTTACGAAAGAACACTTGCACTTCTTATCGAAAAGTATGCAGGTGCATTCCCGGTATGGCTTGCTCCTGTACAAATCAAGCTTTTGCCTATTGCGGACAGACATCTTGATTATGTATATGAAATTAAGAAACAGCTTGAGGCAAACGGTATTTTGCGTGTAGAAGTTGATGACAGAAGTGAAAAACTTGGTTATAAACTTCGTGAGGCACAGCTTGAAAAAGTACCTTATATGCTTGTTGTTGGTGATAAGGATATTGAAAATAACACTGTATCTGTTCGTTCAAGAAAAGAGGGCGACAAGGGTGCTATGGCAATAGATGAATTTATCAAAGCAGTTAAAGAAGAAATCGACACAAAGAGAATATAATTGTTAATGTAACGTAAATTTGCTCCCCGACATACTATACAGTGTCGGGGAGGGATTTATATGAGGCTTGGACTTTCACGAACAAGAAACAGAAGTTTAAAAGGTGTAGGAATATTTTTTACACTGTTTTTTTTGATTTTTCTTATATGGCTTATATTCACAAAATTGCAACCGTCTTTTATCGAATATGCAAAGGTGTATTCAAATAACATTGCAAATGAGGTTGTAAACAGTGCAGTAGATGATGTATTTGTTAAAGAAGAATACCAAAGCCTTGCAAAAATTATGGAGAATTCCTCCGAAAATATAAAGGCAATCGAAACGGATACCGCAAAGATCAATCGCTTAAAATCGGCAATAATACAGTCAATGCAGAAAAATATTGATTCACATAAAAGCGATACGGTATATGTACCGCTCGGAAGCTGCAGTAATTTATATTTTCTTGCCGGACTCGGTCCTAACGTGCCGATACGAATATATCCGGTCAATATTGTAAATGCTGATTTTAAAGAGAGTTTTGACTCTGTCGGTATTAATCAGGTAAAGCATAAATTGTATTTAGACGTATCTATGAAAATGTCATTCGTGGGAATGATGTTTGCACAATCCGACACTGTGGAAACATCAGTGCTTTTAAATGAAACGATTATTGTAGGTGACACACCGACTTATTACGGAAATGGTGGAATGACTGCATCAGTCGAATAGAAAGGAATTTTATTAATGAACGATATTGAAAAACGTATTGAAGAATTGACAAATGAACTTAATTATCATAACCACAAGTATTATGTTGATGATGCTCCCGAAATTTCTGATTTTGCGTTTGATAAAATGCTTGTAGAACTTGAACAGCTTGAAGAAAAATATCCCGAATATAAAAAGAAAAATTCACCTACCGTAAGAGTAGGCGGAGAAGCTGTTAAAAGTTTTGGTGAAGTTCATCACGACGTGCCTATGTTAAGTCAGCAAAAAGCATTTTCAAAAGAAGAAATACTTGACTTTGACAGACGTGTAAGAGCCGTTGTGCATGATGTAAATTACGTTGTTGAGCAGAAAATTGACGGCTTATCTGTTTCTCTTGAATATGTAGACGGTGAATTTACAAGAGGTTCAACGCGCGGTGACGGTATTAACGGTGAGGATGTTACGGAAAATCTGAAAACAATTAAGAGCATACCTCTTACCTTAAAAGACGATATACCTTTTCTTGAAGTAAGAGGAGAAGTATTTTTGTCAAGAGATAACTTTAATAAAATAAACGATATTTTAGAGGCGAGCGAACAACCACTTTTTGCAAATCCGCGTAATGCGGCGGCAGGCTCACTAAGACAGCTTGATCCCAAAATAGCCGCAAAACGTAATCTTGACATATTTGTTTTTAATATTCAGCAAATACAAGGTAAAGAAATTTCAACACATATTGAAGGCCTTGAATTTTTGAAAGAACAGGGATTTAAAACTATTCTTGATAAAAAATCATATTCCTCTATAGAAAAGGCATATGAGAGAATATTGGAAATAGGTGAGGAGAGAGGTAACCTATATTTTGATATAGACGGTGCGGTAATTAAGGTAAATGAATTGACCGCAAGAGAAATGCTCGGAGATACCGCAAAATTTCCTCGTTGGTCTATTGCATATAAATATCCCGCCGAGAAACAGCAAACGGTTATAAGAGATATTAAAGTTCAAGTCGGAAGAACAGGTGTTCTTACACCTCTTGCAATACTTGATACAGTCCATATTGCAGGCTCAAATGTATCAAGAGCGACACTTCATAATCTTGACTTTATACGTGAAAAGGATATCAGAATAGGCGATACTGTTATTATTCAAAAGGCAGGCGATATAATTCCGGCTGTCGTTGAAGTTATAAAAGAAAATCGTGACGGCAGTGAAAAAGAATTTGAAATGCCTACACATTGCCTTGAATGCGGTGCTTTAATCGTGCGTGAAGAAGGCGAGGCGGCATATCGTTGCACAGGTGTGAATTGCCCGGCACAGCGACTTAGAAATATAATTCACTTTGTGTCTCGAAATGCAATGGACATTGACGGTCTTGGTCCGTCTATCATTGAACAAATGATAGAAAAAGATTTAATCGAAACCGCCGCCGATTTGTATTATGTAAAAGCCGAAGATATAGCCGAAATGGATAAAATGGGTGAAAAATCAGCACAAAATCTTATAAACGCTCTTGAAAAGTCAAAAACAAACCCATTATACAGACTGATAAATGCTTTCGGTATTCGTCATATAGGTGAAAAAGCTGCAAAGATTTTATCGGCAAAATATAAAACTCTTGATAATTTGAGAAATGCGTCTGTTGAAGAACTTACCGAAATTGCCGATATAGGCGGTAAAATGGCACAATCGGTAGTTGAATTTTTTATGCAAGAGCAGTCAATCGCTTTTATTGATAAGCTTGAAAAAGCGGGTGTAAACTGTATAGACGACAGTGAAGATTCTATTATCGACAGACGTTTTGAGGGTATGACATTTGTTCTGACAGGAAGACTTTCTAAATATAAGCGAAGTGAGGCAGGAAAAATAATAGAAAATTACGGTGGTAAAACATCGTCAAGTGTATCAAAGAAAACAACATATGTTCTTGCCGGTGAAGACGCAGGAAGTAAACTTGACAAGGCGAACAGCTTGGGTGTAACGGTTATCAGTGAAGATGAATTTGAGGAGATGATAAAATGATTGAAGAAAAAGCATTTCAAATAAAGGACGAGCTGATTTCCATACGACGTCACCTCCACCGTACTCCTGAAACTGATTTTGAAGAAATAAAAACATCTTCATTTATTCGCAGTAAACTTGACGATTACGGAATACCTTATACAACCTCAGCTAAAACAGGAACAGTTGCCTTGATTAAAGGTAAAAACAGTAACAAAACTGTACTTTTGCGTGCTGATATAGACGGATTACCTATAAAAGACGAAAGCAAATTTGAAATAAAATCGGAACGCGAAGGATATATGCACGCATGCGGACATGATATTCATGCAACGTGTCTTTTAGGTGCGGCTAAAATTTTAAACGATATTAAAGACGAGTTGAACGGAAACGTCAAACTTGTTTTCCAGCCTGCTGAAGAGGGAGTAGGCGGTGCATTACCTATGATTGAGGACGGAATACTTGAAAATCCGCACGTTGACGCGGCTTTTGCACTTCACGTTGAACCGTTAGAAAAGACGGGCAATATCCAAGTTAAGGACGGCTCAATTATGGCGTCGCCCGACGATTTTAAAATTGTTGTTCACGGTGTCGGCGGTCACGCCTCCGCACCTGAAAAATGCGTAAATCCAGTTACTATCGGCACGGCAATTATAACGGAATTTGAAAAACTAAATGCAACTGTTCTAAAAGACAAGCCGTGTGTTATGACGGTTTGCTATTTTAACGGCGGAACTTGCAATAATGCCATTCCGCAAACTGCTGAAATTATGGGTACGGCACGTTCGCTTGACAATGAAACTCGTGAAATGCTCATAGAATTACTTGATAAAACAGCACATGAAACAGCAAAAAAGAATGGAACAACTATTGATTTTACATTCAATAAACTTTTTCCGCCTGTTGTTAATAACAGTGAAATGAATGATGTAATCAGAAACAGTGCAAAAAAGCTTACCTGCATAAACGAAGTAGTGACGCTTGATAAACCTGCAATGGCGGGTGATGATTTTTCGTATTTTGGAGAAAACGTTCCGAGTGCCTATTTTAAATTAGGTGTAGGAAATGTAGAAAAAGGAGCTGTTTATCCGATACATAGTCCGAAGTTTATAGCAGACGAAGACGCTTTACCTATTGGAAGTGCGATTTTGTCACAAACCGCAGTTGATTATTTAGATACTTATAATAATTAGTTTACCATAAAAATATTATGTAAACTAAATTGATTTTAAGAGGTTTTAAAATTGAAAAAAATAGCAATTATAGATTGCAGAGCAGATGATAAAACTGTATATACTCTTGAAAAATTAAATATCAAAGTAATTCCGACGTTAAAGATTGATAATCTGTATGATTCCGTTGCAACCCACGCAGATATTCAAATTCACTATATCGGAAATAATTGTTTTATATCTGCTCCCGAAACATATGAACATTACAAAAAATATATGCCTAAAAAGTGTACTTTAATTAAAGGACAAAACAATATAGACTCAAAATATCCGTATGACGTGTGGTACAATGCTACGGCTTTAAAAGATTATGTTATTTGTAATAAAGCATATACTGATAAAACGATTCTTGATAGTCACAATAAAGAAATTATTAACGTCAAGCAGGGGTACAGTAAATGCAATATTTGTATTGTAGACAATAATGCAATTATAACGTCTGATAACGGAATAGCCAAGACAGTGGCACAAAAGGGAATAGATGTCCTAAAAATATCATCAGGTCATATTGAATTGCGAAAACTTGATTACGGCTTTATTGGTGGAGCAACGGGACTTATAGATAATAACACGCTTGCTGTAAACGGTGACATTAATTCTCACCCCGACAGTGAACAAATTAAGGTGTTTTGCAATAAATATAATGTTGATATTGTTCCGCTTAAAGACGGTAAATTAGTTGATATTGGAACAATTATAGTTAATATTTAAGTTAGGACTTGATTTTCACAAATAAATCTGATATAATATTTAAGAATTAAATAAAGGGAATGAGGTTCTCCCTTAGTATAATACTAAAACCGCTTATTTAAGCTGATGACTTCTGCACTATTTTTTAATGCAGAAACATCAGCTTTTTCTGCATTTTATGGAGGAATATTTATGTTTTTTAGTTTAGCAATCATTTTATTGTTCGGTCTGTTACTTGGCGGAATATGCAAAAAACTACGATTGCCGTCACTTATAGGAATGTTGGCAGTTGGAATTATAATAGGACCGTATGCACTGAATTTAATTGATACATCAATTCTTGAAATATCCGCACAATTACGCAAAATTGCATTAATTATTATCCTTGCAAGAGCCGGATTGTCGCTCAATGTTTCGGAATTGAAAAAAGTCGGCAGACCTGCTATAATGATGTGCTTTGTTCCGGCTTGTTTTGAAATAATAGGTATGATACTTCTTGCACCTAAATTGTTAGGAATATCCGTAGTTGACGCGGCAGTTATGGGTACAGTGGTAGGTGCGGTTTCACCTGCGGTTATTGTGCCTAAAATGCTGAATTTAATAGAGAACGGCTACGGTAAAGATAAAAGTATTCCGCAACTTATACTTGCCGGAGCGTCGGTTGATGACGTATTTGTTATAGTTCTTTTCTCTGCATTTCTCGGTCTGTCACAAACAGGAGATGTGTCTGCTGTCAGTTTTGTAAAAATCCCAATATCCATTGTATTGGGTATAACTGTCGGTATTTTTGTCGGAATAGTGTTAGGCAAATTTTTTGCTAAAGCACATATCAGAGATACGGTAAAAATAATCATTTTAATGTGCGTGTCGTTTTTGCTTGTTGCATTTGAAGATACTTACGGTGGGATTGTGCCGTTTTCATCGCTTATTGCCGTTATGTGCATAGGTATTTCTTTGCAAAAAGTCAGAAAAGAGGCGACTGAACGTCTTTCTCAGCGATACAACAAACTATGGGTTGTTGCGGAAATATTATTATTCGTGCTTGTCGGTGCAAGCGTTAATATTGATTACGCACTTAAAGCGGGAGTAGCCGCAATTATATTGATATTCTTAGTTTTGCTATTCCGTATGTTCGGCGTATTTATTTGTATGTTGAAAACAAATCTCAACTTAAAAGAAAGACTGTTCTGTATGATAGCTTATCTACCAAAGGCGACTGTTCAAGCCGCAATAGGCGGAATACCACTTTCTATGGGATTAAATTGCGGTGAAACTGTTTTAACCGTTGCGGTTTTGTCAATAATAATCACCGCACCGTTGGGAGCATTTTTGATAGACTTAACATATAAGAAACTATTGACAAAAAACACTTTACAAAAGCAAATAAAATGATATAATTGTATTATATTTTATTTTAAGGTGGTTTAGTTTATGAATGTAACATTAAAGCGTGACGGATTAACTTTGCGAGGAGAACTTTTAAAGCCGGACGTTGAAAAATGTCCGATACTTATTATATTTCACGGATTTATGGCGAATATAGGTAAAGATGATAAATCAATGTTTTATCAGATTGCACATGAATGTCTGAATAACGGTATCGCAACAATACGGTTTGATTTTGACGGTCACGGCGACAGTGACGGTGAATTTTGTGATATGAATGTATTAAGTGAAATCCTTGACGCCGCTAAAATAATTGATTATGTCAGAGGACTTGATTTTGTTACCGAAATAAATATACTCGGTCATTCTCAAGGTGCTTTGGTAGGCGGTATGATGGCGGGATATTATCGTGAATGTATCAGTAAACTTATAATGCTTGCTCCTGCCGCAACAATTAAAGACGATTCTTTAATCGGCTCGTGTTTCGGCACTCCGTATGATATGATAAACGTACCGGATAAATTTCCTGTAAAAGATAATGAGGGTAATCATTATGAAGTCGGCGGTATGTATTTCAGAGTTGCAAGAACATTACCAATTTATGAAACTACATCAATGTTTGGTGGTAAAACCTTGATTATACACGGTACTTCCGATGACGCAGTTGGAGTTATCGGCTCTCGCAGATATAAAGAATGTATGCCGCATAATACCGAACTTGTATTAATTGAAGGTGAAGGACACGGTTTGGATAATTCATTGGATGATATAAAGAAACGTGTTATCGAGTTTTTGAAGAAATAATTATAATCAGAGTTGAAATATACTCTGATTTTGTTTTGTTTATAAAATAAATGTGATATAATATAGTTGAGGTGAAAAAGATGGATTATAATGAATTAGAACCTAAGATAGTATTTCAATATTTCAAGGAAGTATCGAATATTCCGCATGGTTCTGGAAATACAGAAGAAATATCAAAATATTTAATGGATTTTGCAAAGGAACATAATCTTAAAGCAATTTATGATTCCGGCAGAAATATTATAATTTTTAAAGACGCTACAAAAGGGTTTGAAAACAGTGGGCCTATTATTTTACAAGGTCATATGGATATGGTGTGTGACAAAGTACCGGATTGCACTATTGATATGTCTAAAGAGGGCTTGACATTGTGTACCGACGGTGAATATTTATGGGCTGACGGTACAACGCTTGGCGGTGACGACGGAATTGCGGTTGCTTATATACTTGCAATTCTTGCTTCAGACGATATACCTCATCCGCCTATTGAGGCAGTTATAACAAGAGATGAGGAAATAGGTCTTTTAGGTGCGGCTGAGCTTGAGACGTCATATCTGAAAGGTAAGCGTTTAATTAATATTGACAGTGAAGATGAAGGCATTTTTACCGCCGGTTGTGCCGGCGCAATGATTTATACTGCCAATATTCCGATAGAATTTGAAAACAGTGACAACAACACTTTGCGTATAGAAATAAGCGGTTTAAACGGAGGACACAGCGGTATTGATATTGGCAAGCAACGTGAAAATGCAATCAAATTATTAGGGAAAATACTTTATGAGTTATCACAAAATTGTGATTTTTATATTTGCGATATAAATGGAGGTGTTAGAGAAAACGTCATACCCAAGCAAGCATATGCCGTAATCTGTTTAGAGGATACATCGAAATTGAAAGACATAATCGAAAACATAAAATCAGAATTAATCGATACAGAAAAAGACTTAAAAATAACGTTTTCAGAAAATGAAAGCAGCAAAAAACTTTCAAAACAAAGTACCGATAAAATAATAAAATTTCTTACAAAGACAAAATCTACCGCATTAAAGTTTAACAATAAAAATGAAGTGCTTACATCACTGAATTTAGGTGTTGTTTCGTTAGCAGATAATACATTTCAAGCAAGTTTTATGATTAGGTCCAATTTGAAGAATGAAAAAGAACAACAATCGGACATTTTAGATGAATTAGTGTTATCACTTGGCGGTTCATTTGAACATTCCGCAAGCTATCCTGCATGGGAATATGCTGAAAATTCAAAATTAAGAGAAACTATGACTGCTGTATTTGAACGTTTATATGACAGAACGCCTAAAATCGAAACTATCCACGCAGGGTTGGAGTGTGGTATTATTGCCGATAAAATTAATAATCTCGATGCAGTATCAATAGGACCTAATATTTTAGAAATTCATACTCCGAACGAGAAACTTGATATAGCTTCTACCAAACGCACATGGAAATTTTTAATTGAAATTTTAAAAGAATTAAAATAGCTTTCAACAGACAGAAATTCATTTGAATTTCTGTCTGTTTTTGATTAAGCAAAAATAAGCATATCTGTGCATAAGAATAGTTATTTAGGAATTAAAATACAGGCACAGTATCCGGGGATAGGCTGATAGCAATAAATAGTAAGATGTTTGTCAATTTCGGGGCTGTAATCGGTAAGGATACGTTTATTGCCGTTCAGAGCAACGTCGGCATATGTAACCAACCACTTTTTATCACCGTTTTCAAAAACTTCATAAAATGAGCGGTTAATCATCTCGCTGACAGGTATGCCTTCTACATCTGCCATCATTTCGTTGCAATATCTGAAGACAAAATCAACACCGTGACCTTTTTCATCAAAAACCAATTCAATAACACAGAAAGCAAGCGGCATTTTATCCAAAAGGGTACATTTTTCCAAAAGACCTAAAGGCGGTATGTAATCATCTGATGAAAGTACCGTTGAAGCAAGTCCGAGTTTTTTGCGGATTTTTCGGTGTTCACTTAAACCGCGTTTTCTGCCTTGAAAAGTATGACCGTCTGTCATTGTATAAATTCCGTTGTAAGATATATTTACAATTTGCTTTGCGTTTACCAATATTCCTTTTTGAATATTCAAAAAGTCGTTCTTAGGGAGATTTTCATAAATATCTTTCATAGGAATCCATGTTTCAATACTTTTTCCTTCAATTAGAAATACAGCGGTTTTTTTATTTTCATGTATAACATATTTTATATCGTCCGTATTTATATTATTTATTTAAAAAAAGCGATTAACTTTATTGTCCAAAACGAAACCTCCAATATCTTTTTAGAATAGTCTAACATATTTTTGAACAAAAAGCAATACGTTTAGCAAGAAAATATGACTTTAAATCAAAAATACTGACTATAGCACAAATAAATGAGCATATATAATTATTAAATCGAATAAAAGTATAAAATAAATGTATTATTATGACTTTAATCGAATATAATGATATAATATAATAAAATATATGCTGACAGGAGGATAAAAAATGAAAAAAGCAAAGAAATTTATAAGCTTGTTTATTACAATTTGTCTGCTTATGACATTTGTACCGATGCAGATGGTATATGCTGACAGTGCATTTAGCGGCGGAAACGGAACGATGGACGATCCGTATCTTATCACAAGTGCCAACGATTTTAAACAACTTGCAACAGAAGTAAACGGGGGAAATAATTACAGCAATACATATTTTAAAATTCCTGAAACTGTTACGGAAACTATTGAACTTTCAACAGATGACGGATATGTTCCGATAGGTAACGATACAAATCAGTTTGAGGGAACATTTGACGGCGGAAACCATACAATAAACCTTAATCTTACAGGTGAAAGACTTGTGGGTTTGTTTGGAGAAGGAGGAGAAAATTCTAACCTGTGCAATATAAGGACAACCGGCTCAGTATCAATGACAGGTTACTATGCAGGCGGTATTGTTGCAAATATGTACGGTAACGTTGTGAACTGCCATAACGAAGCCTCGGTAACGGGTTATTATCATGTTGGCGGTATTGTAGGAATTTCCGATAACAGCAAATACATAATAAACTGTTCAAACAGCGGTGCGATAGTCGGTAATATGAATGTCGGAGGTATTGTCGGTAATATCAGTACTTTGAAAGTGATAAACTGTCTAAATACCGGAACGGTACAAGGAAGTAGTTGCGGAGGTATTGCGGGATATTCAGGCTTATATAGCAAGATATATAACTGCATAAATAACGGCTTGGTAACAAAAAAATCTGACGGTAATTATATCGGCGGTCTTTTTGGCCTTGAATTTACAATATAAGTGCAACAAGTAAAAAAATAATGACTCAAAGGGAAAA